>Ga0206677_10001488_pt1 | contig 21613 bp, 21 predicted proteins | sample M130m12015metaG_FD_155475 | JGI IMG/M metagenome (GOLD analysis project Ga0206677, IMG submission 155475) | Ammonia-oxidizing marine archaeal communities from Monterey Bay, California, United States - M1 30m 12015 | ecosystem: Environmental > Aquatic > Marine > Intertidal zone | place: USA...
CTCAAGTTGATCTCCCAATCCAATCGAACCATTAGAGTCGTTATCAATATAATTTTCCCGTTTTGTACCTTCAACCAATGTAACTGTATTACCAATGATTACCTGTGTTGGATCATCAATTAAATTGCCATCACTATCGTCACCATCATTGGAAACATCTACAACATTATTGGAATTCCCGGGTGTACTACCTGTTCCTGTAACGGTCAAGCTTATTCCCCCAGCATTAACTCCAGCAGTATCGAAAGTATAAGTCGAAACGTAAGTTGAAGTTTCACCTGCAATGAGGCTTCCTGGGGAGGAAGAATCAGAATTACCAACAAAAGTGATTGGGGAGCCAAGTGCTAACGCTGTCCCATCAATACCAAAAAGGGTATTGGTTATTGTGAAATTTGAAATGTTTATGTTACTGATGTTCTTTACTGTAGTGGTAAAAACAATAACATCACCCGACCCCACAGAATTATCACTATCGGTTACAACATCAGAATAAGTTGTAATATCTACAATTGAGCTTTGAGCCGAAGAAACCGTGACTCCCAAAAACAAGAGTATTATCAAGGTCCAATTCGTCCTAAAAAGCGTCATAAATAAAGTCTGGTTCTATAGTACAATTTAGTAGATAAACTAACTTCTCTGAACAGATCTGCAAAAAGTTACAAACTATGCTTGTTTATTACAATAAGTAAACTTGTGTGATATCAGACTGTTTAAGTAATGTTCTGTTGAAATTAAATTTAATTTATTGATAAACAAGATTTTATGTGTATTTCTTAGGTTTTGTCAGAACACAATTGACTTTTACAAGGTCGTTTAAAAAAAAATTTGCAGTAGTAATGCAGTAAATTTATTTGCATATTATGTAGTGCTGGAGAGATCCTTAACAACAAGGAATGCAAAACTTGTATACAGAAAAAAGCGAGATAGGAATCTCGACTATAATAAGAAAAGAGTTTAAAATATACTCTCCCCTAAAATTGTGAATAATTAAAAGATTAATACTATTGCGCAAGCTTTCTGCTAAAAGACAAATAGAGCATCACGAGGACTTGATAAGGTATATAAATAACGCTGTGCAAGCCCTCAAGAAAAACTAGAATCTGCTATTCTAACTGCAATACTTGACACTTTAAATAAATGGCTCATTGATGCTAAACAAAAGTAACATGGATTTAAGGTTTTACGTGGTAACTTAAAGGAAACCTTACAAAAACAAATTCAAGAAAAAGAAAAAAACCCACCGTTAATAGTGGGCTTTAAAAATATGTAGTGTAGCGGTAATACTGGTGGAGAAGAGGAGACTCGAACTCCCGACCTTTTGACTGCCAGTCAAACGCTCTAGCCAACTGAGCTACATCCCCAAGATAATATTAAGAACATTAAAATAATGCCAAGTTGCTATCTCAAACTCAGATAACTGTAATTCTCAAAATTAAGTTTTAAATAAAATTAATAAATTTCTTAATACTAAATTGACACAATTTAGATTTTGAATAAAAATGAAACCCTTTTCAATAGAGTATTTAATACCAATGAAAAGTACATGTCTCAATCCATATAATTTGTGTTGCAAGCACCAATATTAAATTCATTTATCCCCCAAGCACCAGCCTCGCATTTATTAGAATACGTTATATTATTACATCCACAGACAGGAACATATTCTTTGGTGCAAGCTATTTCTTTCCTGCTTTTTAGTGTTTCACACCCATTGTCCTTTGAAATACAACCAACGGTTAACAGTAATGTAAAAATAAGTAGTGGAAAAAGATTTAATAAAGAAAAACCAAAATCAAAAAATACTGTTGTTTTAAAAAACATTATTAAGTGTAGGTGAGTTTTAACCTTATTTTCCGCGACCAACTTTACGAACTCCAGCGTTACTTTTAGATGCAGTTTTAGATTTTTGAGCTTTTTTTGCTCCTGTTTTGTCTGTGTTTTTTACGGTTCTATTTCCAAAAAATTTACTTGACATTTGTTCAGTTTTTAAAAATGTTAATACTGCTGTATGGTAAATATAAGCTTTTAATTAAAAATAATGTAAACTAAAAACAGTTACGTATTTTTAAACTCTGATCTCTCAATGTAGACCAATGACAAAACCTCTGTTTTATCAACTTTTACTTTCCATAAGTGTTCTTTGTTTTCAAAATTCTAAAGCACAAAGTGGAGATCTTTTAATTCAACAATACGGGAAAGCAGATGTAGAAAATATGGGATTGCGCAAATGGAATTATGACCTACACATTCTACCAAACTTCTTTAATACCAACAACAGGACAACAAAGGGAAAATTAGGAATAAGCTTTGGAGGAACTGTTCGTTACAATTTCAAAAAAAGTTATGGTCTACGAACTGGGATTGATATTCATACGCTTAAATACGCATACAACTCAGAAGAAGATCAATCTGAAGATCAATTAATTTTTCTTTCGATTCCTTTGACAGGGCGTTTGTATCCAACAAACAGAGTCAAAATCGAATTGGGATTTGTTTACAATTTTCTACTTAATGCTAAAGGAGATCATCCAACCAACACAAAAGAGGGAGCGGTAGCATATCCCGATGGAACTTTCAGCGATAGTTTTGGGATGCTTTCTGCGGTTCACTATTCTGTCTGGAAACGATTCAGTGTATCTCTACAATATCAATTTCAAAAAAGCGAAACAAGTCCTTTCCAACGTGAGACTAATTATTTTAATGGTTTTTTACTGGGCATACATTACACTTTTTTAACAGCAAAAACAAACTCAAACTGATGATTACAATCTGTTAAGCAACAACAAGTCAACTAGACGAATTATCTCCTCTTTTCGATGCTTATCGTGATTTTTACAATAAAAAAAAACCAATCTCAAGGGAGCAAAAGAATTTTTAAAGCAACGTTGACCAAAAAACAAAGTGTGATTTTTATGGCCTATGAAGAAGCTAAAACAGTCGGTTTTACAAAACTCTATCCGAGTTATTCATCGGTAAACATGGCGTCTTTGTGGGTCTTAAGTGACCTCTTTGTTGACCCTAGACATCGAGGTAAAAAATCGGAGTACAACTACTGGAATCGGCACAAGTATTTTCTGTAAAAACCAACACAAAAGGAATCAATTTAGAAACCGAAAAGACCAACATAATTGGGAATCAACTTTATCCCAAAATGGGTTTCAAAAAAGACAAGTAACAAAATTTTTTCTTTTGGACAAATACTAATTTTTCATCTTAACAATAATCACTCCATTTTTACCCTTATCGCCTACTTTTTGGGAGGCTTTTTGACCTTTTAGTACTTCAATACACTCAACATCATCAACATTCAGTTTTTCTAAATCAAAATCTGAATCCATTTCTTTACCATCTAAAATTACAATTGGGCCGAATTCTTCAGAAGCACGTTTAACTTTGATTTTCCCTTTATTTTGTTTAATGAAAAACACCCCAGCAGAAAGTGAATCTCCATGTTTTGTGACCCAATTCTGGAGGTTTAAAGAATCTTTACTTTCAAAAATAAAAACATTCTTGTTGAAATGGGGGTCGTTTTCTTTTCCATCAAAATCAACTATTCTCGGTTCTTCTCCAAAAAAAAAAATTTCTGAGTCACCACTCATCAATGGTACGATCATTTCTGATGACAATAAGGCTGATTTTTTTTGAATTGGTTCTTTAGGTTCTTCGATCGAGTCCTTATCCATCTTGTAAACCTTAACCGTAATACAAGAGCTTAATAAAAGACTGAGAATGATGGGTGTAAAAAATATTCTCATAAATAGGTTGCTTTGATAAATTAGATATTCAAGTTAAGAAAAGAACAAGGCTAGGTAAAAAAATTAACACTTATTTATACCCTCGTTTTTCTAAAAATCGAGTTAGTGTAATTTTTAAGTAACGATGACTTTTTTGTGGCTGATCCTTGTTGTCTGGACTTCGATTGAAAAAAACAGTTGCAATTCTCCAAGGACCTGTTTGTAGTGAATAACCAATCTCAACAAATGCACGAAATCGATTGACAGGTAAACTAAAGGAGCTGTTGTTAAACAAACTCCCCGAAAGCATGAAATCATGGGCAATGTATTGGACTCTCCCGCCAAAATAAACTCCACTTCCCTTCTTTTTTCCAAGCAGCACATTACCCCCATTGGGTAATACAATTTGTTTCCCAAAATTCAACCCCAAAGCAAGCCCAGCAGAAATTCGCTGGGTTCCTAATTTAGAAAATAAATGGGATTGAAATGCAACATACTCTCTTAATTGCCAACGCCTAAAAGAATCCGCAAAAAAATTCACATGGAAAGCTTGCGGTACCTCATCGATCCATGGCAATTCGTCCGAATTCAAAAGCAAACGATGATACGTGTTTTGCATCCATTGGGCTAAAGAAGCATCACCAGTTACTCCCAGCTGAACACCCATATGCCATTGTTTATTACTCGTAATTTCTTTTTGAAAAGAAGCCTTGAGATAAAGCCAGCCTCCATAAGGATAATCGTACTCTGAAGTGTCCGTTGAAGATTTATCAGAAGGAGTGTAAATTTCTTGTCCCAATTCCCAAAGCAAATAACTCTTTAGGGATTCTTGTTCAACTTTTTCTTTTGGATTTAATTGTTCCCCGTATTGTAAAAAAATTCCGCTTGAATAGTAATTGTCTCCCAAGAAATAAAGGTCGTTATCTACATCTAAGCTGAAGTATTTTTGTGCGTGAGAAACCGATTGAGTGAAAAAAAAGAGAAAACACAAAAACAGTCTTGAATAATAGATAACACTCATCAAAACCAAATATAGGATTAAAAAATCTTTCTAGCGATTCTTCAAAACAAGAAGTGGAATATTTACAAAAAACTCTTTTTTGTAAATAACATCAGGTTCCATCAGTTTTTCAAAGAAGCCTCTTTTTCGAGCAAAAACAACAAGTAGGTCCGGCTGTACGCTAGAAAAATGTTCCAATACTCCTTGATAAACAGTTGCATTATCGGTAGATGTTAACCCTTCTGAGAGTTCTGCTACTTCATGGTCAACTTCCAATCTTTTGTCTTGGTAACCTGGAGTTTTAACAAGTAAAAGGCTGATTTTGGTTTTAAAAATCTGAACCAATTCTTTAAGAGGATTGAGAGACTTTTCTCCCTCTATTTTTCCTAATTTAAAAGCAAATAAAGCCTGTTTTGGGATACTAAACGAAAGACCAATAGGAACCAACAAGACAGGAACTTTTGTTTTCTTAACAATCTTTCCTGATGTCTTTCCTAGAAAAAGTGCATCATTTATGTCATTACTTTTTGGCCCAACTACAATTAAATCCAAACCGATTTCAGAATCCAAAGATTCAATCCCCTTCAATAGATCTCCTTTGTAATTAACTATTTTTATGTCGACAGGATCATTATCAACCGATTGAACCATTTCCTTGACACGATTAAAATTTTGTTGGTGAATTACTTTCTTTGCCGATGAAATATGTGCAGGCGTCATTGTAGCATTGTAGGAATCCATTACAAAAAGAGAGGCTTTATAATGTTTTGCTAGAACAACTGCATAAGCTAAAGTATTTTTACCGTTAGGAGAAATGCCAATAGGGACAAGAATGTTTTTCATGATTGAGGGTTTCTTTGTGTAATCTAGTGCAAAAGTAGTGCTATTGCCTTAGTGGTGTAAAAAAATCTGATTTTTTTTTAGGAATAAAACAAAAAATTATTGTTAACATTTAATTCAATCACTCAAAGATTTTATTCAACAACGTTAAAATTCATAAAAAATACAGAACTTGCAGATGTCCATTTTACATAAATAAAATAAGGATTACACTATCAATAATGACTCAAAAAATAAGAATTACAAAAGAATTTCATTTCGAGACAGGTCATGCGCTTCACGGTTACGATGGCCTATGCAAAAATGTTCATGGTCACAGTTACAAATTAGCTGTGACAGTAATTGGAACTCCAATAAACGATGCAAAACAAACCAAAAACGGAATGGTCATTGATTTTAGTGATCTCAAAAAAATTGTAAAAGAAGAAATTGTCATTCCCTTTGATCACGCAACAGTTTTAAATGTTACCTCACCGCACAAAGAGCTTGCAGAAGAAATGGAATCTAGAGGTCATAAGGTGCTGAAAGTCAATTATCAACCAACAAGTGAGATGATGGTAATTGATTTTGCAAACAAAATCAAAAATAGACTTCCCAAAGGAATTTCTTTACACGCGCTAAAACTTAGAGAAACAGAAACTTCCTTTGCCGAATGGCATGATTCGGACAACCACTAAAATCCAAGGCCTTCTAAATCCTCTTTTTTATTTTCTTCGAGAAGACTGTCTGTCGGATTCTGTTGGGTACAATCAATAGGAATCGTTAACTCCTCTGGAGCTTCAAAGTCTTCAGCAGAAATTCCCAATTCTGGAATAGCATAAGCTCCTTTCATGTACATAGCCCATATTGGTAACGCCATAGTTGCACCTTGTCCAAAGGCAATATCCTCAAAATGTACTGCCCGGTCTTCTCCACCAACCCAAACTCCAGTTACCAGATTGGGAACCATTCCCATAAACCAACCGTCACTTTGGTTTTGAGTAGTTCCTGTTTTTCCAGCAATCGGATTTTTAAATTCATAAGGATATCCAGTAACAACATTTTTGTAAGCATAATTGTGTTCATCCGCCCCTTGATGGCGTAAACGAATTCCCGACCCTGATTCAGTAACTCCTTTGAGTAAATCAATGGTAACATAAGCAGACTCTTGACTCAATACATCTGTTGTTTCTGGGACTACTTCAAACAATATGGCGCCGTTTTTGTCTTCAATTCGAGAAATCATTATCGGTTTGACATAAATCCCCTTATTAGCAAAAGTACAGTAAGCACCAACCATTTCAAATAAACTAATATCCGGAGTTCCCAAAGCAATTGATGGTACTTTGGGTAAATAGGAAGTAATCCCCATCTTACGTGCCAAATTGACTACAGGTCGAGGTCCTACCCGATCCATCAATCTGGCGCTAACAGTATTAACTGAGTTGGCTAACGCATTTTTTAACGACCGCATTTGACCGTACTTATTTCCAGAATTCTTTGGACACCAAGCATCGACATTTCCGTGTTTTAGAGGTTCAATACAAAAAAGCGCATCGGGTAAAATATCACAAGGCGAAAGGCGCAATTGGTCTATTGCTGTAGCATACAAAAACGGCTTAAATGTCGACCCGATTTGGCGACGTCCTTGCTTTACTTGATCGTATTGAAAATGTTTGTAATTAAAACCACCTACCCAAGCTTTTACATGACCTGTCAAAGGATTCATAGACATCATAGAAGCTCTCAGAAAATGCTTGTAATATCGTATTGAATCCAATGGACTCATAACAGTATCTCGATCACCTTTCCAGCTAAAAACTTCCATTTTTACAGGTTTTTGAAAAGCTTCCCAAATGGTTTCTTCATCTTTACCTGAGGATTTCATTTTCCGCCATCTTTCGGATCGTCTCGCAGTAGTTTGTAGTAAAGTATCTATTTCTCCCTCTCTAAGATCTAAAAAAGGAGCTGTTGGATTCGCTTCAGGAGTATTTTGTAAAAAGAATTCTTTCTGCAAATTTGAAATATGAGCCGCTACAGATTCTTCCCCTATTTTTTGCAAACGAGAATCAATGGTGGTGTAAATGCGAAGCCCATCTCGAAAAATATCGTATTTAGAACCGTCTTCTTTAAGGTTTTCCGATGTCCACTTTCGCATAAATTGCTGTAAATAAGCTCTAAAATATGTTGCCAATCCTTCTCTGTGAGAATCAGGAGTGTAATCGAGTTTCAAAGGAATCGCTTTAAGGGAATCCAGTTCTTTTTGAGAAATAAAATTATTGCGCTCCATTTGTTGAAACACAATATTTCTTCTTTTTTCTACCCGATCAGGTCGTCGAAGTGGATTGTACAAAGATGAATTTTTGAGCATCCCAACTAGAGTAGCAGATTGCTCAATACGCAATTGGCTGGGAGTAGTGTTAAAGTAAATTTTGGCAGCAGATTGTATTCCATCGGCACTGTACCCAAAGTCATAAATATTAAGATACATCGCTATGATCTCCTCTTTGGTGTATCGTCGCTCCAGTTGCACAGCCAATACCCATTCTTTGAACTTTTGAAGAACGGCTTCAACTTTATTTCGTGAACGAACACCAACAAACAATTGACGAGCCAACTGTTGACTAATGGTACTTGCCCCACCTTTTTTACCCAAATACACAAGTGCACGTAAGGTTCCCTTCAAGTCAATGCCCGAATGGCTAAAAAATCTTTCATCTTCAGTTGCTATTAGGGCTTGAACTAAATTGTCTGGAAGAGTATCGAAAATAATTGGGGTTCGATTATCATTAAAATAAAACTTCCCTAAAACAACACCATCACTCGATAAAATTTGAGTTGCCAAATTGGTTTTTGGATTATCAAGTTGTTGTAGTTCGGGCATTTTACCCAATACTCCAAGTGCAGCACTCGAAAACAAGATGATTACCAATAAAATTCCCAGTGCAAAAATTGACCAGAAAAACCGCAAGGGTATTCTGAAAGGATTACCTCCTTTTTTAACAATCTTTTTTTTCTTTTTATTTAAGACCATCAGGGCTGAATTTGTGGTTCCACAGCAATACCAACATTGAGGATTCCATCCAGAAGATAAACCCCCTCTAAATCACCATTATTTCGTACTCGTTGAAAAAGATCTACATAAAAGGGTCCCTCGTGTTTAGGAGTCCATCCCTCTTTCCACCATAATTTGCTTTCTTTAACATCTAAAAATCCTTCACCTAGCCATTTGCCTTGAGGATCCGCCATTGCATATTCTAGGGTATCTCTAAAAATTGTTTGAACAGAATCTCGTAACTCAGCAATCAAAAATAAGTTTGAATAAGGATATTCGTTGTTGTTGCGAATGTGCACATAAATGTTTGACGAAGTTTGAGGAATTTGAGAAATAGAAAACGAAACAGCTTCCGAGGAAGGCCAACCTTTTGAAAAAGAATTGTATTCTCTAAAAAAAACCGTTGAATCACATGAAGTGATCAGAATAAAAACTATGAGAATGCTGACCTTATGCATTTTTCTTTCGGTTATTGTTTTTCCTTGATCGCGATTTGTTTTTATTTTTTCTTTGTTTGGGACGATCAAAACGATTCAAACTGTCCTGACCAACAACATTTTCAAAAACCTTATTGGGAGTATCTATCTTGATTTCTTGAGAAAAATCCTCTAAACTTAAAACCGTTTTTTTGGCTTTATTCAATTCCATTATTTGTTTTACTTGATCTGTTGTCAACAAATGCCAATTCATCCACTCCCCTTTGTAAGCATACCACATGTATCCTTTAAAAATGTCTATTTTTTGACAAACTCCCACTCCTTTGCTCGTCTGAAGTTTGGTTTCCGTTTTTGGAAAAGCCTTTAAAGCATTTCTATAAGAATCCAATTCATAGTTCAAGCAACACTTCAACTTTCCGCATTGACCTGCCAGTTTTTGGGGGTTTAGAGAAAGTTGTTGGTAGCGTGCAGCAGATGTTGAAACAGATCTGAAATCTGTCAACCAAGTAGAGCAACACAATTCTCTTCCACAAGAACCAATTCCTCCTAGTCTTGAAGCTTCTTGGCGTAAACCAACTTGACGCATATCAATTCGAATACTAAAAGCTTGTGCCATGTCCTTAATTAATTGACGGAAATCAACTCGTTTTTCTGCGGTGTAATAAAAGGTTGCTTTTGATCCATCGCCTTGAAACTCAACATCAGAAATTTTCATCTCCAAATTTAAAAATATGGCCATTTCTCGTGCGCGCTTCTGAATGATTTTTTCTCGATCACGGGCTTGCTGCCAAATATCAATGTCTTTTTGGCTTGCCTTTCTGTAAATCTTCAAAACCTCCTCGCTACTCTCCTTTACCTTCTTCTTTTTCATCTGGAAACGAACCAACTCACCCGTTAGAGTAACTTGACCAATATCATGACCGCTTTGAGTCTCTGTAGCAACCAAATCCCCAATACTCAGGCTTTGAACCTCTCCTTTACTATAAAATGCTTTTCTGCTATTTTTGAAACGTACCTCAACAACATCGAACGGCTCTTGCCCATTGGGTAATTGCATATTGGATAACCAATCAAAAACAGTCAATTTATTGCAGCTATCTGTCCCACAAGTCCCATTGTTTTTACAGCCCCTCGGGGAACCGTCAGATGAAGAACAAGATGCGCAACTCATAAATGAAATATTAAAATGTAAAAAAGTAAAGATACAGTTAATTCAGACATATTAAAAGCTTCCTTTTTTTTATTGGTTTTTAAATTTTAAAACCTCTGACCTGCCTTTTTTAAAGATTTTGTTGCTGTTGTGTAAACCCTTACGAAGAGCTTTTTGTTCTTCAAAAGGCAACTGAATAATTGAGGTACATGTATCAGAACAACAATTTTGTGTTTTTTCTTGACAGCTTTTACATTGAATAAAAAGCAAGTGGCATGCTTCATTGGCACAATTTACATGAGTATCACATGGCGACCCACATTGATGACATTGGGAAATAATATCCTCAGTAATACGCTCTCCTCTTCGCTCATCAAAAACAAAATTTTTCCCTATGAACTTATTTTCAAGTCCCTTGTCTTTAACTTGACGGGTGTATTCAATAATTCCACCTTCTAGTTGATAAACGTTTTTAAAACCTTTGTGTTTGAAATAAGCACTTGCCTTTTCACAACGGATTCCACCAGTACAATACATCAGTAACTTTTTATCCTCTTTGAGTTCTGCTAAATCCTCCTCAATGATCGGTAATGAATCCCGAAAAGTGTCAACATCTGGGGTTATTGCCCCCTTAAAATGCCCTATTTCACTTTCGTAATGATTGCGCATATCCACACAGATGGTATCCGGATCTTCGAGAAGATCATTGAATCCCTCAGCGTTAAGATGTTTCCCTTTTTGGGTAACGTCAAAGGTTGAATCATTCAAGCCATCAGTAACAATTTTGTCTCGAACTTTAACTTTCAATTTCAAAAATGACTTCAAATCTTGTTCTATTGCTATGTTGAGGCGAATATCTTTTAGAAATTCAATCCCGTCTAAATGTGCTTTAAATTCTTCAAAACGTGGCGCAGGAACTGAAAGTTGAGCATTGAGTCCCTCATTTGCAACATAAATCCTTCCCAAAACCCCCATTGGGTTCCAGGTCAAAAACAAATGGTCTCTAAAAAGTTGTGGATTGCCTATTTGGGCATATTGATAAAAGGAAAGCGTGAGCCGTTCTGTGCCGGCTTCTTCAAGCATGATTGCCCGTTCCTTCGCGCTTAATTTATTGTACAGTTGCATGCTATACTTATTTTAAGATGAATGGAAGCACAAAGATAAGAAAAAGTTACCGTTGAAAATTAAACATCTGATTTGTAATTGCTTAATTCTAATACGATGCGCCTAAAATGGACAAGCAAATTTTAATTCCTTGTCTAATGTTTCCGATTCTAATATTTTCATTAGGACTGTGCTGATTATTATCCATGTTTACCATGGGAACAATTACCGTTGGAACTCTCAGTTTATTGATCAATGGAACAATTGGAACTGTACCCCCCATAAGTCTAATAACAACAGGGTCTTTACCAAAACCCTCTCTAATATGATTCCGTATTTTTCTTCCAAAATCAGAATCATGATTGGTTCTAAAAGAATTTACACTCAGAGCTCCCGTAAATTTTACGATTTTGGGATGGGTTTGTCTTTCTTCATCTGTTGGATCTCGATCAATAACATAGAATCCTTGTTCTTCAATATGTTTCTTAATTTTCTGCAATTGGTTAACACCTGCTGTCTCTGGAACCAGTCGAACATCAATATTTGCAGTTGCATATTCTGGGATTACTGTCTTCAAACCTTTCCCTTTCCATGAGGTTCCAATTTGTCTTACATTCAAAGAAGGATATTGTAAAGATTCTTGATAACTAGCCCCCACTTTCTCTGAAGAATGAATCCCCAATTCAATGTTCAACTCTGGTGCATCATAAGGGACTGTTCCTAAAAGACTTGAAATTTCTGGAGTTATTTCAATACCCTCGTAATAATCTTTTATCAAAACTCTTCCTTCTGAATCTTTCATACTAGACAAAAGATTTGCAAGTCTAAATACTGGATTGGGCACATAATTTCCGTAATGACCACTGTGTTGAGGGAGCTTAGATCCAAAAGTAGTTATCGAACAAGAGGCAATCCCTCTACACCCAAAAGTAAGAGTGGGTTGATTAGAATTATGAGCGGGCCCATCCATCACAATAAAGTAATCGGAAGCATAGCGGTCTTGATGCTGATCCAATGACGATAACAGTGCCTTAGACCCGTATTCCTCCTCTGGATCAAAGATGATTTTTAGGTTTATTTTAGGGGATTGGTTTTGATTTTGAAGTGCTTTGAGGGCTGCTAGAAACATTATGATTGGTGCTTTGTCGTCTGCTGCTGCACGTCCAAAAATGCGCCATTCGTCATCAATTGTTCCGTCCAATTTACTCCAATCAATAGCCTGCCAATCTCCATTTTGGCTCTGCTGTTTTAAAACAGGTTCAAAAGGATCTTGTTGATCCCAAGCCTCAGGGTTAACTGGCTGTCCATCCAAATGAAAATAAAACAAGACTGTTTTGTATTCAGGGTCAACTATTTTTTCTGCAATTAAAATAGGAAGAGTACTTGTCTCTAGTAATGCGGTTTTAAAATCTAAACCTTGGTATTGCTTCGCTACCCAATTGATGTTTTTAAGCATCAACCCCTTGTTTTTGGGTAAATTAGGAATACTTACTAGTTCCTTGTGCATCATCAGAGTGTTTTTGATGTTTTTGTCGATTTGGAGATACTCCTCTGTTTTCTGACCATAAATCACCGTCGTCAGAAAAACAAAAAAAGCACTTAGAATTGTTTTGGAAAAGTTACACATCGTTGTTGTCTTTTATTTTAATGGTTATTCAAATTAATTGAAAAGGCTCAAAGAATTATGACTTGAAATATTTTACTGAATCGTCTTTCAGTCATAAAGATAATTAATTGGATTCTTTCATGCGGAATTGATGTGGGCTTGTTTTGTGAATTCGTTCAATAATATTTCGTGCTTCTAAATCTAACTTTACCACAACGACGTACCATCCAACTTTCCCTTCAAAAGAATACCTAAGTTCATCGATGGCCAAGGCGGACAATTTTGTCTAAGATAAACTCTTTGATTAGGTCGTAACGTCTTTAAAGAATATTTACTCATTTAAGTCCTTTGGGGTGCATGGTTAAGATTCGGAGTTCTGTCATTTTTGGAGTCATTTTAAATAAGGTTTGAAGGGATTCGATTCTTAAATTACATAAAATTAAACTATTGTTAATAAACCCTCGAGAGAAGCGATTGCATCAAAATAAAGATATCTTACCTTAGCAGGAAGAAAAATACAATTATGGCAGACGAAAAAGCAGCGAAGCTCAAAGCACTTCAGCTTACTCTAGACAAACTCGACAAAACCTACGGAAAAGGTTCAGTGATGAAATTAGGAGATTCCGCAATTGAAGAGGTAGAAGCTATTTCTTCAGGTTCTCTTGGTCTTGATATTGCTCTTGGTGTTGGAGGGTATCCAAAAGGGAGAGTTATTGAAATTTATGGTCCTGAATCATCGGGTAAAACAACCTTGACCCTTCATGCCATTGCTGAATGTCAAAAACAAGGAGGGATTGCGGCATTCATAGATGCAGAACATGCCTTTGATCGTTTTTATGCCGAAAAATTAGGTGTCGATATTCAAGAACTCATTATTTCTCAACCCGATCACGGAGAACAAGCTCTTGAGATTGCAGACAATTTAATCCGTTCTGGCGCTGTTGATATTGTTGTAATTGACTCTGTTGCTGCATTGACTCCCAAAAGTGAAATCGAAGGAGAAATGGGAGATTCCAAAATGGGGCTTCATGCACGCTTGATGTCACAAGCTTTAAGAAAATTGACTGGTTCGATCAGTAGAACCAATTGCACTGTGTTTTTTATCAACCAATTAAGAGAAAAAATTGGTGTAATGTTCGGTAATCCAGAAACTACAACAGGAGGAAATGCCCTTAAGTTTTACTCTTCGGTTCGTTTAGACATCCGCCGATCTACACAAATAAAAGATGCAGAGGCACAAGTCTTAGGGAACAAAACTCGTGTAAAAGTTGTAAAAAATAAAGTAGCTCCTCCCTTTAGAACAACAGAATTTGACATCATGTATGGAGAAGGTATTTCCAAAATTGGTGAAATCATTGATCTTGGAGTAAATTATGAAATCATCAAAAAATCAGGGTCTTGGTTCAGTTATGGAGAAACCAAATTGGGACAAGGGCGTGATGCAGTAAAAACAATTCTTCTAGACAATCCCGATTTAATGGATGAATTAGAAAAAAAAATAATGGGAGCGCTCAAGGCTGTCAATTAAATCATTCTAACCAATTAAGACCCGCTACGAAATTAGCAGGTTTTTTATTTTTCAAAATTTCGAACTCCAAATCCAATTGGAACCAGAGCCATCAAATACATCAAAGGTCCATAAACCGCAGCAACAATTGCCAGTTCAGGCTTTCCAATAGTAATCACAGCCAAGCTAATGGTGAGCGTTCCGTTTTGAATTCCAGATTCAATTGCAATTGTAATAGCCTGTTTTAAATTTAGCCTAATTAGTTTGGAACCAAAAAAACCGATTGAAATGGTTAGGGCGTTTAAAGCAACTAATATGCCCACGGTATCTGAAAAGTGTTTTTTGAATAATTCAAATTCCTTTACCAAAATACTAACAATAACCAAAGCCAATAAAATTGAAGAAGCGGTTCGTACAGGAGCTTCCATTCTCTGAGCAAAATTGGGTAACTTTTTTTTGATAAACATCCCAATGGCAAGGGGAACAGCAATAACTACAATCAAAGAAACAAATATGTCTTTGGTTGGAGGTGCTATTGCACCGATGCTAGTACTAAAAAACTCAAACGAAAAATTAACAATCAATGGAATGGTAAAAATCGTTATCAAACTATTGATTGAGGTAAGGGATATGGAAAGAGGTAAGTCGCCTCTGGCAAGCAGCGTAATGATATTCGAGCTTGTTCCTCCAGGACAAGCAACCAACATCATCAATCCAATAGCAATAAAGGGTTCAGGCTTAAAAATTAGACACAAAACAAAACCGATAAGCGGCAACAAAATAATTTGATTGAATAATCCGATCAGAACAGGTTTTGGATTTTTACCAACTCGCCTAAAGTCATGAAGGGTAAGTCCAAGACCCATCCCAATCATAATGATCATGATAGAAACTGCTAAAAATAGTGTAGAAGATTCATCCATAAGATCGTGTGCTTTTATTTTTGAGCTTTAGCCATTTCAATAGCTACTGCTTTTTTACTCCGTTGTTTTTTATCCGAATTTAATCCTGCCAAAATGATGTTGCGAGTCTTTTCTTGAAGTTCCTCCAAGTCATCAATACTTTTCACAGGACTAATTTCTGGAAAAGTTTCAACCCTCAATTCACCGGGAAAACCAAAATCTGGACACCAGGGGAATTTGCGTTTACAATCCAAAAAAGTCATAGGAACAATTGGGATTTGATGGTCAATTGCCAATTTAAATGCCCCTCGCTTAAAGGGGTTTAATAAAATTGTATCGTCCACATAATTTACCTCCGGAAAAATACAAACACTTGTCCCCCTCTCGATAACCTTGTTTGCGCGTTCATAAACACCCCACCTACTCTTAGAACTGCTCCGATCAACCAATATGGCAGCTCGTTTGTAAATACTCCCAAACAAAGGAACTTTGATGTATTCTTTTTTCCCTACAAAAACAAAAGGATTTTTGGAAACACGAAACATTACAAAAGGATCAAGATAACTGCTATGATTAGCAACTAACATGTATGAGGTCCCCTGAGGAAGCGGTTTGGCGTATTTTGTTTTAATGTAAAAACCCATCCCAAATAATATGAAAGGTGACCAAATATTCCGAGCTATCCAGAAAAGTGTTGGATATCCTTTTTTATGACTAGCAATAAGTAATAACAGCGGAAAAAGAGTAATAACAGGTATTGCTGCAAGAATGTAAAACCATGCCCTCCATATTAGTAATGCAATCTTTTGAAATATTTTTAGCATCAACCAAATGTAGGGTTTTACAAACTTTTATGAAATTTTTAAATTATAAAACCCTTTTTAACCCTCCAGGAATATGTTATTCCAACAAAAAAAGGCTCCAATTGATTTGAATTTTAGAAGAATAGTCAATGATTTGGGTTAGCATGTGAATCACGAGCTCTAATAAAGTTTTTTTACTAGCCATCCCCATTCTTTTTTTGAGTTGAAAAAAGTACCTTTGCTCAAACAAATTTGGTATGGCTAGAATTCTTACAGGTGTGCAAAGTACAGGAACTCCCCATTTGGGTAACCTATTAGGGGCTGTTCTTCCCGCAATTGCAATGGCAAATGAGCCTGAAAACGAATCTTTTCTTTTTATTGCTGATTTACACTCCCTGACACAAATCAAAGACGGGGATCTTTTGCGAGAACATACCTTCAATACTGCTGCTGCTTGGTTGGCATGCGGTTTGGATATTGATAAAACCATTTTTTACAAACAAAGTGATGTAAGCTTGGTAACCGAACTAAGCTGGTACTTGAGTTGCTTTTTTCCTTATCAGCGTTTGACCTTAGCACATTCATTTAAGGACAAAGCCGACCATCTGTCTGATGTTAATGCAGGGCTTTTTGGTTATCCTATGCTCATGGCCGCTGATATTTTGCTTTATGATGCCGAAATTGTGCCTGTTGGAAAAGATCAATTACAACACCTTGAAATTACAAGGGACATAGCTGCTCGATTCAATAACCAACAAGGAGAAACTTTTGTTTTACCCAAAGCACAAATTCAAGAAGAATCACAAATTATTCCCGGTACGGATGGACAAAAAATGAGCAAGTCCAAAAACAATACCATCAATGTTTTCCTAGCTGAAAATAAACTGCGCAAGCAAATTATGGGAATTCAAACGGACTCTACACCCTTAGAAGAACCCAAAAACACAGAAACGTGTACTGTTTTTAAACTGTATTCATTGCTGGCAAACGAGGATCAGCTTTCCAGTCTTCGAAGCCAATATATCGCTGGGGGCATGGGTTATGGGGATGCAAAACAAGCATTGTTTGAACTGATTCTCGAAATCTTTGATGAACCTCGAAAAAAATTCAACTATTTTCAAAACAACCCTTCCGAAGTCACAATCGCGCTCACTAAAGGAGCTCAAAAAGCTCAAAAAGTTGCATTGGATGTTATGATGCGTGTTCGCTCAAAAATAGGGTATTAAATCCGTTCATACTTTTTCCCAGGTAATGAACGAACACAGCCTTTCATTTCCAATTGAAATAAAAGTACTGCTACCTTGCTAATCGGTAATTTCCCTGAAGTCCAAGGTCGTCTAAACTGTATTTGTTTTCTAATAAATTAAAAATAAGCTCCTCCTCTTCTGTTAAGCTAATAAACAATTGCTTTTGAATATTCTGAGGGCTGCTTTTAGATTCCCATCCAATCCAATAAGCCAAATCAGTTGCCGATGTAATCATACGGGTTTTATCTTTCCGAATTAAATTTAAACAACCTTGACTTTGAGAATCGCTTAACCTACCGCGAACAGTAAAAACATCTCTCCCGTAATGGTAAGCGTGCTCTGCAGTAACCAAACTTCCTCCTTTAACGCCAGACTCGATGACCACAGTAGCATGTGCTAAGCCAGCAATGATTCGATTGCGCTTTAAAAAATTTGATTTTTCAAAAGATGAATTACTCCAAAACTCTGAAAGAAGAGCTCCATTTTTACAAATTGGTTATACATAAGAATGATGTTCCTTGGGATAAATTTGATTCAAACCATGACCCAAACACGCTACTGTTTCTATATGATTTTCCAAGGCTGTATTATAGGCGACTAAATCTATTCCTTTTGCAAATCCAGAAACAATTATCGGATGATAAGCTGCAAGTTCATTTATGAGTTGCTTACAAAAGTCTATACCCCTTGATGTCGGATTTCGGGTGCCTACAATGCTTACAATATGTTCGTTTTTCCATGAAACCTTTCCTTTTTGAAATAGAACCAAAGGAGCATTGGCACAAAAAGCCAAAGTTTTAGGGTAATCGCAAGAATTGTAAAGAATTGGAATGATTTTTTCTTTTTTTAAAAACTTTTCTTCCTCAAGTACAGTCGAAAAACACCTCTCAAATTTATTGAATCCTTGAAGGTGAAAAGCCCCTATTCCCTTAATTTTAAGTAAATTAATTTTACTTTCTTTAAAACAGCTTGGTCGCTTCCACAATGATCAACTAATTTTTGTGCGGTAATGTCACCAATTCCTTGAAAGCGTTGCAACAATAAAGAGGCTTGAATTGACGTTAATTCCATAAGGCGAAAAATGGGGTTCCTAGTGCAAAATAAAAAAATTGTCGAAACCTCTTTTAAATTGATTACATTTGAGTATGAATTTAGTGCAATACATAAAAGAACTTCTGTATCAATACGAATGTGTTATCATTCCGCAAATGGGTGCATTTTTAACTCAACCTGTAGCGATTCGTATTGACCGAGAGCAAGGAATCTTCTTCCCTCCCGGAAAAGAACTTTCTTTTAACGGATTATTGACTCATAATGACGGATTACTTGCCAACTACATTGCAAAACGCAAATCCATTTCCTATGAAAGTGCACTTCAAGAGATACAACTAGAAAGCCAACAATGGTTAAAAACTCTCAACTTGGGTACAGCCGTTATCCTTCCTGGTATTGGAGAATTAAAACTCAATTCAGAACAAAAAATCATATTTTTACCTTACGATAAAGTTAATTTTGATTGGAACTCGATTGGATTAACTTCTTTTTCTAAAAAGACCATTTCAAAAGTAACGGAGGCAAAACCTCCAACAAGTACAACTACCTTTAAAAACAAATTTCCTATGGAAAATTCAAAAAAAGAAACGTTAGCGTTTACCCCTGAAAAGAAAAAAGAACGCCCTGCCTATGTAAAATATGCTGCAGTTGGTGTAATAGCTATTGCACTAGTGGGTGCTTCTTACTTTTTTGGAAATCAATACCTAGACAACGAACGTTTGAAATCAACTGAAATTGCACAAGCAAAGATTAAATCCAATGTTCAAGAAGCTTCTTTTGACCTTGGCGAACTTGCTTCACTTGAACTCAACGTTGTCTCTGAAGATGAAGTTCTTGATAACAATTCAATTGAAATTACAACTGGAGAATATTTCAGCGTCATTGCCGGAAGTTTCCGTGAAGAATCCAATGCATTAAAAAAACTAGATGAATTGAAAATGGATGGTTTTGATGATGCAAGCTTAGCTAAACAAAGTTCAGATGGCTTGATTCGCGTTGCATATGGTAGATTTAAATCCAAAAGTGAAGCGATTAGATTATATTACTTTGTCTTAAATACGCTAGAAGAAGAAGCTTGGTACTTAGCTGAATAATTTCTTTTACATCCTGTAAATCCAACCCTTGGGGTTAACGGGGGTACTCGCTTTGAATACACTGAATTTTAATTCTGTTTTTCCCGTTTCAGGATTAGTAAATACCTTTCCTATCGCTTCTTTAGGTTTTACTTTCTGTCCCTTGGTTACATAAACTTCTGCCATGTTGGAGTATGTTGTAATGTAATTCCCATGTTGAATAAGAACAGAAGGATTGCTCCCCTTAAAACCAATTATTGACATTACTTTGCCTTCAAATACTGCACGAGCTTGAGCGTTTTTTGGTGTAGCAATAGTTACTCCATTACTTTGGATTATTGCAGTTTTGACAACAGGATGGGGTTGTCTCCCAAAACGTTGGATTACAATCCCCTGTTCAACTGGCCACGGAAGTTTTCCTTTGTTTGCTATGATGTTATCCGATATCAATTGATCCTCTGGGGTCAAACTAAATACATTAGAATTTCTTTTTCCCCCTGCAGCTTTATTCGAAGCAATTATTGCTTCCCTTATTAGTCTTTGGATTTCTTTATTGATCTCATTCGTCTTTTTTTGTTTCTTCTTGATTTGGGAAATAAAATTTCTTTCTTTCTTTTTTAATTGTAAAACTAAATTTTCTTGACTATTTTGTTCTTGTCTGTATTGTTCTGCTGCTGCTCTATTTTCTTTAACTAAGTTCTCTTTTTTACGTTTTTGATCGAGTAAACTAATATTCAGTTCCTGTAAAATTTGAGTCTTTTCTGATATTAATACTCCTTGTTTCTTTCTAAAACTTGCATATTGCTTTAAATATTGAAAACGCTTGTAGGCCTGTAAAAAATTTTCCGATGAAAATAAAAACATCATCCTGCTCTGACCCGACTTGCTCTGGTATGATTTTAATATCATTTCAGAATAATCCTTTTTTAATGCCTCAAGTTCTTTACGCTGTTGACTGATTGACCGCTGATTGACATTGATTTGTTGAGTTAAACGGTTTGCTTGTTCATTGGTAACCCGAATCAATCTACTACGAACATTTATTTTTAGACTCAAATCCTCAACTTGGGTCAAAACAGATTTCTTTCTTTTCTCATTAGAAAACAATAACGTATTGATTTGCTTTATTTCTTGCTGCAGTCTTTTACGTTGGGCTTCTAAATTTTGCTGTCGTTGATCTTGAGCAAATAAGCTTTGTCCAATAAACATAAACAGCACGATGCTTGCAATAATATTAAACGGTAAGCCTATCCTAAAACTCATCATAAACTTAGTTTTTTGTATCCTTCTGGAATAGTGAATGGAACCGATAAGTTTTTAGGGAAATCTGTGCGAATAAAATCCAAACTTAACTGAACTAAATTAGCCCCATCAAAAATTGAAATTATGATTTCTTTTGGAAGTATTTTCCCCTCCATTTTTTGATACTTTGGATATTTAATGCTTAAAGATTGTGATGTCCCTGAGACAATGAAACGTTGTTCTTTTAGACGAAAATTACTAGGGTCAAAAAAATAGGTTGGACGAAATTGTTTGTTCTTACTTTTAGGAATCAAAACGTAATATTGAGGGTGATCAATACGATCGAACTTTTCTTCATTCATGTTGGTAATTGGGTTTCCAAGTAAAACATTTTGTATGTCCTGAAAAGTAAAACTTGTTCCCAATTGTTCGTTGATAAAGCTCATATTCCCATCGTAAAATGTTTTCTGAAATTTTTCGTAAAACCCTACACGATTTGGTGTAATCAATAGCTTGGCTATGGGGACTAATATGGAGGCGCTCATCCAAAGGGTCTTATCGGACTCCATACGAAGGTTTAAGTTAATTTGTTGCTCCCTTTTGCTGTCTTTGTATTGAGCCTTTACTCGGGCTCTAAAGGTTTTTATTTTTGTCGAAGCTTTCTCAATTTCTTTGGCTAATGATTTAAGTTCAACTTTTTTCACTGGCTGTTTTGTTGGTAAAACAGAAACTGACTTACAGCCAAATACAACCACAAATATTGATAGTAATGCAAAATGAGAAATAAAGTTTAATGCTTTTTTCATATGATTTCGGTGTAGTCTCCAATACTGATTTGAGTAAAATTACCATCAAACGTTACTTGATTTCCAATCATGGCT
>Ga0206677_10001497_pt1 | contig 21567 bp, 19 predicted proteins | sample M130m12015metaG_FD_155475 | JGI IMG/M metagenome (GOLD analysis project Ga0206677, IMG submission 155475) | Ammonia-oxidizing marine archaeal communities from Monterey Bay, California, United States - M1 30m 12015 | ecosystem: Environmental > Aquatic > Marine > Intertidal zone | place: USA...
CAAATTCATCTTTTAAAGATTGATAAGCTTCAGCCTGTGCATTTATCCCAAAAAGTGTTTTAGACCATTTGACTTGAGCAGCCATTTGACTCAAATCAATCTGATTGGGTAAAATCGTGTCCTTACTGTAATCGTTTGAACCTAAAGCATACTTCCATTTGTAATGAAAAAGATCCAATTTTAAGTTGCCCAAATTGTTATCTCTGTATGAAACATAAAGATTATTTTCAAGAGTACTGTTATTGATACTGTCCAAAGCATTTGCTTCAAAAGCATCAAAAAAATAGACCCTTACACTATTTTGTAAATAACTGTATTTTTTATCCTCCACAGAAATACGATGTCCTAATGTCATCTTGTAAGCCGTTGTGTCTTTTGAAACAGGAAATATTTGATATTGTTGTTCCACAAAATACCGTTTACCCTCTAGTTCATTTCTGGCTGCTAATTGAGTAGAAAGAGTAGAACGATTGGAAAAGCCATCATAAAATTGAAATTGCTCCTCCCCATTCTCATCCAGCACAGGCTGCCCATTATTGTCAGCTACCACATAGTTTGGCGCATTTTCAAAGAAATATACGGCATCATTTGTCAATCCACCATTTACTTCATTTTCTAAAGATTGGGTTGTTTGATGTAAACGTAATCGGTATCTCTTGTCATAGCTTTGATACTGTGTACTCATCCTAAACTGACGCGACCTACTCAATGAGGATACGTATTTTCCCATAGATCTAAAACCTTTAAAAGAAACAGCCACATTTAACCTTGGTGATGTATTAATGGCCAGAGTTGCATCTAAATTCTGTCCTTGTCTGAAGGTAGACTTAAAGAAGAGCTCTGTGTAAGGTGATGGCACTTCGTAATAGTTTACATCTTCTTTTTCAAAATATCCAAAATGCTTTACTCTAGCTCCCATCTGAGGAGTTAGAGGGTCTTGATGAAAATCATATCCCATTTTATTAAAGCCTTCACCCATATTTGGTAAGGGCAAATATTCAAAATAGTCTTTCCGTAAAAAATTAAAGGTGTATTCTCCTTGAAGTGAGAGCGTTGTGTCTACGGTTGTTTCTGATCCATCAAAATGTAGAATTTTATAATCCTCTACCGTAACAAGATCCATCGGTTTGATATAAGGTATATATCGTTTGGCAGTTGAATCTTTTGGTTTGCTTTTTTTTCTTTTATCCTGAATCGTTAGAGAATCTATTACTTTCTTATTAATCTTCTCAATTGCCGGTGAGATAGAATCTTTTTCAATTTCAAGCTGCTGATCAATTGCAGGCAAGCTATCCTTCACCATGGAAGGGGCTTCTTGACTCCAAGTAGTTTGAGAAAAAATAAAAAAAAGTAGAAAAATGCTAGATCGCATGCAAGCAATAATTTGTTTGCGAAGTTATGATAATTGTGAGTAATTTGTGATACTACTTGTCAAACTTAAGAAGTCTTTTAACAAATGCTTGAAATTCAATACTCCAATAGCCTTGAAGCAGGAACAGACGAAGCAGGGCGTGGATGTTTGGTAGGCCCTGTCACAGCTGCCGCTGTGATTTTACCTCCCAATTTCAATCTCCCTTTATTAAATGATTCAAAAAAATTAACTGAAAAACAACGATTTGCTCTTCGTCCAGAAATTGAGTGTCAAGCAATTTCATATGCTATTGCCCACGTTTATCAAGAGGAGATTGATGAAATTAATATTCTAAATGCCTCAATAAAAGCCATGCATTTGGCTTTGGAGCAACTTTCAAAAAAGCCAGAGTATATTATCATAGATGGCAATCGATTTAAATCTTTTCAAGGGATTCCTCACCAATGCATAATAAAAGGGGACGGAAAATATCAAAATATAGCTGCTGCATCTGTATTGGCTAAAACTTACCGGGATGATTTCATGGAAAAATTAGGATTACAGTTTCCTCAATATGATTGGAAAAAAAATAAAGGCTACCCTACAAAAAAACATCGCGAAGCAATCAAGGAATATGGGATCACCTCCTATCATAGAACATCCTTTCAATTATTACCTCAATCCCAAAAAAAGTAGCTTCTATTCTTCTAAAAATTAGAAATGAAATCAGAAACTAATGCCTGACTTTTTTGCCCATGATCGTTTACTAGTTCGTTAATAACATTTTCAAAAAATAAGCTAAGGCTAGAGGGAGTTTTTTAATTTTGATCTCATATGAGAGTTAAACTATTCCTTCTTTGCCTATTGCTTCTTGGCTCGTGCACTACAGCTGTAAAAAAGTCTCCTAGCCTACTAGATTGTGTTCCGCAAAATAGCCTTGCAGTATTTCAGCTTAATGATCAAAACATGATCGAAAATGCTCATGTTAATCTTCCTTTTTTGTCTGAAATTGTTGCCATTGACTCGCGTATTAACCAAGGCATCAAAGACATACTCCCTAAAAGCTTCCCTCCCAAAGCATTATTATGCTTCACCCCTGAAGGAAAATCAGCAATAACGCTTTCTTTTATTTACAAAAAAGAATCCATTGACAGCATTCCAGAGTTTTCTGGGGAGCAATTACTTTACAATAGTACAGCCATAACAATATCACAAAAAGATCAGCGAAAAATCTACAGTGCTTTTATTGAAGGAATTCAAATTGTGACTACTTCACAGTTGGTTCTGGAAAACAGTATTCGAAACCTCCAGAGCAAACGCCCTGGAATACAAAATCATTACTTTTTTGATTTAGCCCAGATTAGTGATAATAATGCTCCAATGAGTGTTTTATTACATAAAGACTTTAAAGAAGTTTTGCAAAAACTTTTTCCAAAAACACCTCTTTTTCCTTCTCTAGGGAGTAGTTGGTTTTCGTTTGATTTCAATACCAAAAAAGATCCTTTTACATTGGATGGAGTGAGTTTTATTAATGATTCTATACCCGATGAACTAAGTCTGGTAAAAGGATTGAATCCAAAAAGAATCACAAGTACTGCTTTTATTCCACAAAATTTTGATGCTTTTCTGGCACTCGCAGTAAACGACTACAAAACACTTGAAGATAATTTCAAACAATACAGTCGTTATAAAAACATTGCACTTCCTGAAATAAATTTTGATCTCTTAAGCGCAATTGATGAAATCGCTTGGTTGGAACTGCAAAAAAACAAGGCTCTTCTTTTTCGACTAACAAATGATGAAAGCATTAACCCTTTGTTATTTTCTCAAACAGTGTCTTCGGGCAGTTACAGAGGACAAGAGATATTTAATCAAAAATTACCGCAAGATCTTTTGGCACTAGTGGAGACCTACGGAATGTCTACAAACCCAATTTGGGGAGTGCAATTGGAATCTTTTTTGATTTTTGCCGAAGACGAAACCTTTCTCAAACAAATCATTGGGACTTACCTTGATGGAAAAACTTTAGACTATGACATCAATTTCAAAAACCTCAATGATGATTTGGCCGACAATAGTACATTCTTGTGGCTTGGGAAAACTAAAAACCTAATTTCAATTTGGGATAAAGCACTTGAAGAGTCCTTCGGGGCGTGGAAAAAAATAGACTTAAAAAAATATCCTCTACTTGCGCTTCAAGGGGTTTCTGAATCCGGTTTTATACAAACCCGTTTTACAGCCCAAAGCGATGATCTGGAAGAAAAGAAAAGTGGTGTAAGTAATCAATATAGTTTTTCCACTGATGCTCCTGTATCTAGAGCCCCTCAATGGATTAAAAATCACAGAAATAAAACGATGGATATTGTTGTTCAAGACCAAAAGAACGTACTTTATTTATTTTCAAACACTGGGACTTTGTTTTGGAAAAAACAACTTTCAAGTGCTATTGTAGGAAACATCTCTCAAGTTGATTTATATAAGAATAGACGTCTTCAAATGGCTTTTCAAACAGAAAATCGTTTTATGATATTGGACCGTAATGGAAAAATAGTCACTCCTTTTAACATAAAAATTTCTAATGAATCTCCAAAACAGTTTGCCGTATTTGACTATGATTTAAACCGAAATTATCGTTTTCTTTTGAGTCAAGGAAAACAAATTCAAATGTTTGATAATCGAGGTAAAAAGGTGTCTGGATTTAAATTAAAGAAATTAAAACAACCCTTGCAAAACCCTCCAAAACACATTCGTATGGGGACAAAAGATTTTATTGTTTTACAATATATTGATGGGCAGGTTCAAATATTAAACCGTCAAGGCAAAGAACGGATTGCATTAAAAAATAATGCTAATACCTCCAACAATCCAATCTTTGAATATCGAAATACCTTTGCCTCTACAAATAAAGAAGGAGATTTAATTCAAATTGACACCAAAGGAAATATCACTGTAAACGATTTAAATCTTCGCCCAGGGCATACTGTAGATATGACCTCAAAATCATTAGTTAGTTTTTCTGAAAATAATTTATTGATAAAAGGAATCCCGGTAGTACTCCCTTTTGGGAATTATACCGCTCCAAAAATTCACTACCTCAACAATACCATATACGTTACCCTTACAGATCTTGACACTGAAAAAGTATACGCTTTCTATAGCAATGGAACTGCAGTAAGTGGTTTCCCTGTTTATGGAAATTCAAAAGTAGATTTAGCAAATGCAGATGACGATAAAGCGATTGAAATAGTGGTTCAATCTGAATCAAATAGTTTTTTGATTTATCAAATAAATTAGAATTTTCCTTCATCAAGTTCAACATCAAAAAGTTTTTGGAAATAATTTTTCAACTTTTCTTTAACTTCCACTTCAGAAACTTGAATTCCAAGTTCTTTAGCCAATGAGGTCACGCCTTTTCCTTGAATCCCACAAGGAACAATTCCTTCAAAATAAGACAAATCGGTATTTATATTAAAAGCAAAACCATGCATAGTGACCCAACGGCTAGCCCGAACACCTATGGCACAAATCTTTCTGGCATAGGGAGTTTCCACATCCAACCAAACTCCAGTTTCACCTTTACTACGGGTTCCTTCAATCCCATATTCCTTCAAGGTTAAGACTACCATTTCTTCAAGTAAGCGAAGGTATTTGTGTATATCTGTGAAAAAATTATCTAAATCTAAAATAGGGTAGCCTACAATTTGACCTGGACCATGAAAAGTGATATCCCCTCCTCGATTGGTTGCATAAAATTCAATTTCCTTTTCTTTTAAACGCTCTTTATCCAACAGTAAATGTTCTTCTTTTCCGCTTTTTCCTAGAGTAAAAACAGGGGGGTGTTCTACCCAGAGCAAATAATTTTTAGTGGGTTCTTGAATATCATTTTGTCTGTTCGCCCTCTTAACTGCAATGATTTGGTTAAAAAAATCTTCTTGAATCTTCAATGCCTCTTGATAAGGGGTCCTGCCGAGCTCTATAAGTTGAACCTGTTTGTTTTGAATTTCCATTGCTAAATTAAATGGTAGTATTCCATCGATTTGGATTATTTAAAATCACCAAAGCTGCAATTACTCCAGGAACCCATCCACAAAGGGTTAAAATAAAAACAATAAGAACTGATCCACAGCCTTGATCAATTACTGACAGGGGTGGAAAAAATATAGCTAATAAGACACGAAAAAATCCCATTGATTTATACTCTTTTACAAAGATATAAAAATTGATTCCTTAAATTTTTTTAGTCTCCGTATCTTTGCAAGAAATTTCAACATATGGCAAAGCTTTCCGAACAGGAACTTATTCGCAGAGAAAAACTTGATGGACTTAAAAAAATGGGAATAGATCCCTATCCAGCTGCACAGTTTCCAGTTAATTTTTATGCTAAAGATTTACCCGACAACTACACTGAGGAGAAGAACGTAATTCTCGCAGGGAGACTAATGTCAAGAAGAATTCAAGGGAAAGCAAGTTTTGCCGAGCTTATGGACAGTTCAGGTCGAATTCAAGTGTATTTCAACAGAGATGAAATTTGCCCTGGAGAAGACAAAACCTTATATAATGAGGTGTATAAAAAACTTTTGGATATCGGGGACATCATCGGTGTAGAAGGGACATTATTCACCACTATGGTAGGAGAGCAAACAGTTAAAGTAACAGGCTTTACTGTGCTGAACAAAGCACTACGTCCTTTACCTCTCCCCAAAACAGATGCTAAAGGAAATAGTTATGATGAATTTAATGATCCCGAGTTAAGATACCGTCAACGGTATGTCGATTTGATCGTAAATCCCTCAGTAAAAAACACCTTCATACAACGCTCTAAAATCACCACAACCATACGTGATTTCCTTACGAAAAAAGAATATCTAGAGGTAGAAACGCCCATTTTACAACCCATTCCAGGAGGCGCAACCGCAAGACCTTTTGTGACTCATCACAACGCGCTCAACACTCCTTTATATCTTCGAATTGCAAATGAATTGTATTTGAAACGTCTCATTGTTGGAGGTTTTGAGGGGGTTTTTGAATTTGCTAAAGACTTTAGAAATGAAGGAATGGACCGCACTCATAATCCAGAGTTCACCGTCATGGAGCTATACGTGGCATACAAAGATTACTTCTGGATGATGGAAACAACAGAAGCCTTATTAGAAAAAATCACAATGGACGTCCACGGCACTACCGAATTAACGGTAGGTGATCATAAAATAAATTTTAAAGCCCCTTATCCACGCGTGTCAATCTTAGAGGCTATTCAAACCCATACTGGGATTGATGTTTCAGAAATGAACGAAGAACAACTTCGAGAAACAGCAAAAAAATTAAGCCTTGAAGTTGATGACACCATGGGTGAAGGAAAGTTAATCGATGAGATTTTTGGTGAAAAATGTGAACACCATTACATCCAGCCTACCTTTATTACTGATTATCCAAAATCTATGAGTCCCTTGACAAAAGAACATCGATCAAACAAAAGACTTACAGAGCGATTTGAATTGATGGTTAATGGAAAGGAATTGGCCAATGCGTATTCTGAATTGAATGACCCTATTGACCAACGCGAGCGATTTGAAGCCCAACTCAGTTTGAGTGAAAAAGGAGATGATGAAGCTATGTTTATTGATCAAGACTTCTTAAGAGCTTTAGAATATGGAATGCCACCTACTTCTGGAATTGGTATTGGTATTGATCGATTGGTTATGTTAATGACCAACAATAGTTCTATTCAAGAAGTGTTGTTTTTCCCTCAAATGAAACCTGAACAAAAAGAAGTAGCACTAAGCGAAGAGGAAAAGAGCATCCTTCAACTCATTAAACAAAGTGAAGTAGCTGATTTAATCTCCATTAAAACTGCAGCAGGACTTAGCAATAAAAAATGGGATGTATCTATTAAAGGGTTGACACAAAAAAATATTGTCAAAATTATCAAAAATGAAGAAGGCCTCTTTATCGAAATGTTAAAATAGTCTTAAGCATTAAACTTTTCATTGGGGTTTAAGATTTGGTTTAGAACACTAACTTAAAAAACTAAATCGTTTTTACCACTTTTTTGAAGGCATTGATCGTAAAGTCTATGTCTTCAAAGGAAAGCGCATCATTCAAAAAATAACTTTCAAAGGCGCTGGGAGGTAAGTAAATTCCTTCATTCAACATACCGTGGAAATACGTGTTGAATTTTTCATTGTTCCCAGAAGCTGCCGTTTCAAAATCAATTACCTCGTCCTCGGTAAAATGGAGAGAGATCATTGATCCTAATCGATTGATTTGAAATGGAATATCAGTGTCTTTTAAAACTGTTTCTAAACCTTCATGCAAACGCGTTGTTTTGATATCCAACCGATTAAAAACTTCTTGATCCTTGTTCAACTCTTGAAGCATGGTAAGACCTGCAGCCATCGCCAACGGATTTCCGCTTAGAGTTCCCGCTTGATATACAGGACCCTCTGGTGCCAAATATTTCATAATCTCATTTTTAGCAGCAAAAGCTCCTACGGGTAAGCCCCCTCCCAATACTTTTCCAAACGTAACAATATCTGCTTTAATTCCCAGTAGTTCTTGAGCGCCTCCTTTAGCCAAACGAAATCCAGTCATCACTTCATCAAAAATAAGTAACGAATCAAATTGATTGCAAAGCGCTCTCAATCCTTCCAAAAAACCTTTTACTGGTGGAATACAACCCATATTTCCAGCTACAGGTTCTATGATAATTGCTGCTATTTCACCTGGATACTCTTTAAAAAGTTGGGCAACTGCTTCCAAATTATTATAGGGTGCTAATAGAGTGTCCTTCGCAGTACCTCTTGTCACTCCGGGACTACTTGGACTTCCAAAAGTAACAGCTCCACTCCCAGCTTGAATTAAAAATGCATCTGAATGACCGTGGTAACATCCTGCAAATTTGATTATTTTTTCTCGTTGTGTAGCTCCTCTTGCTAATCGAACTGCACTCATACAGGCTTCAGTTCCTGAATTCACATATCGTATCTTATCAATATTAGGCACCATTGAAATAGCTAGCTCAGCAATTTCCGTTTCCAAAGCCGTTGGCATTCCAAAAGAAGTCCCTAAATCTGCTCTTGATTTCACCGCTTCAATTACAGGTTCATGGGCATGCCCCAAAATCATAGGTCCCCAACTTGCAATATAATCGATCAATTTATTGTTATCGGCATCGTAGAGATAAGCACCTTTGGCACGTTCTACAAAAATAGGGGTACCACCCACAGCTTTAAAAGCACGTACGGGGGAGTTAACTCCGCCAGGGATTACATCTTGTGCTGCTTTGAAAAGAGCACTGCTTCTTTGGTATTGCATAATTTTATGGATTGATGGGTATACTCAGATTTTGACCTAAATAAATAGTTTTGTCCTTAATCTTGTTGTGTTTAACGATATGTTCGAGAGAAACATTATATTTTTTAGATATTGAATATAAGGTGTCTCCTTTTTGAACAGTGTGGTATGTCGTTTGATTCTTTTCTTTTTTCTCTTTTTTCACCTTAGTTGTCTTTCCTTTTTTACTGTCAAAACGTGCTAAATCAAAGCGTTCAATTAAACTAATTAATTTCTCTGGATATTTAGGATCTGTAGCATAACCTGCTTTTTTAAGTCCTTTAGCCCAGGCTTTATAATTGTCTATTTTAATCTCAAATAAGAAAGCATAGCGGCCTCTTTCTGTCAAAAAAAGAGAATGGTCTCTGTATGAGGTTGCTGGATTTTTATACACTCTAAAACACTCTCCTTTTTCGTCATCATCGTGGTATATGCTTTTTCCAGACCAATCTGAATGACATTTTATTCCAAAATGATTGTTGCCTTCAATTGCTAATCGACCATAACCTAAACCTGATTCTAATATTCCTTGAGCAAGAGTAATACTTGCTGGAATTCCATATAGATTCATTTCCTCTTGAGCTGTAGAACTAAATTCTTCAATGTATTGAGTGATTTTTTCTTTATTTGTTAAAGTCTTTGTAGGCGTTTTTACTTTTTTAACTTCAGTCGGGGTCGCTACAACTTCTTTGGCAGGAGGTGTTGAAACTGACTCACGAATCACTACTTTTCTTGAGCTACCACAAGAAAAAAAGAAAAACAAAACTATTAAAAGAGCAAGTCTTTGCCATAATGTAAATGGAGTTTTCCCTTTTTCTGAAGTTGAAGATTCATCCCTTTGACCCCTTGCAGTCCTCCTGTATGAATAATCAAAATCTTCTTCCCCCATTGCCATTTATTTTGTTTTATGAGATCAAAAATACCAAAAAGCAGCTTTCCAGTGTAAATTGGATCCAATGGAATTTTATATTGTTGATAAAAAGAATTCATAAATGAAATTAAAGTATCATTCACTTTAGCATATCCTCCAAAGGTATAATGCGCCTCAATTCTCCAATTTCGTTTTTCAGTGTATTGAGAAATTTGATTCTCCACTTCTGGATTTTTTAATGCATTAAACCCAATAACCACTTGACTAGAAACACTACTATTAATCAAGCCAGCCAGAGTCCCACCTGTCCCTACGCTAGAACAAATCACATCAAAGTGTTCATCTTCTTTTTGTAAAATTTCCTCACACCCCTTTACGGCGAGGATTTCCGTACCTCCTTCAGGAATTATCCTCAGGTTCGGATAAAAAGACTTTAAATTATGGACTAATTCTGAGGCTTCTTTTAAATCATACATTGCCCTTGAAACACAATAAATCTTCATTCCTTGATCACTACAATAGCTCAATGTACTACTTGATGCTATTTTATTTTCCCACTCCTCTCCTCTTACAATTCCAATGGTTTGAATATTGGCTAACTTTCCTGCTGCCGCGACCGCTGCAAGGTGATTTGAAAAAGCACCTCCAAAAGTCAAAACCACAGAATTTGAGAATGATTCTATTTCTTTAAAAACATATTTAAGCTTACGGAATTTATTTCCAGAAACAATTGGATGGATTAAATCCTCTCGCTTGATCACAATAGTATGTCCGTTTAAGGGTTCAAGCGACTGATTTGTAGTACTTTTGAATGAATAAAAAAATTGCATGACCAAAATTACATTAAAATGCCGTTAGGTTCCTTACCTCCTCTTGAAGAGGGAGACTTTTATTTGACACCAGAGGGATATAAAGTTTTTACTGAGCACTATCATTTGAAAAGAGGATATTGTTGTAAAAGCAATTGCAGGCATTGCCCGTATGGATATGATCCTAAACGCGGCTGAGATCTTCGGCATGATTTTTGAAAATGTTATTCTATTTTAAATCTATATCAAATGAAATATTTCGTTCTTTTTACTTCACTATTTTTATTTGCTTCTTGTTCGTCTGTCCAAGTATTTTCCGATCACGACAGCAGCATAGATTTTTCAAAATACAACACTTTTGCTTATTTCAAACCTGAAATTGATCAAGTTAAAATTTCTGATTTAGACAAGCGTCGAATTTTAAAAGCCATTGATGCTGAAATGAGCGCTAAAGGATTATCAAAATCTGAAACTCCCGATTTGTTGATCGGATTTACGACTCAAGCTAAAGAGCAAATCTACATTAACAACCAGAACAATTGGGGTTGGGGATGGGGATTCAATCCTTGGTTTTGGGGTCCTAGTTTCAATTCAGTGAGTACTCGAACAGAAGGAACTTTATTTGTAAATATTATTGATGCAACAACCAAACAACTAGTATGGCAAGGTAAAGGTAGAGGCGGTATTCAAGAAAATTATAAAAATAGAGATGAACGTATTGCTCTTTTTGTAAAAAGCATAGTTTCCAACTATCCTCCAGCTAAATAATTTCTTTTAGATACAAATGCCTTCAGCTGCAGCTAAGGCTTCTTTCATCCCGTCAGTATTTTTACCTCCTGCAGTAGCAAAAAACGCTTGACCGCCGCCACCACCTTGGATGTATTTACCCAAACTTCGGATTATTACTGATGCATCTTTTTCTTGTTCTGCCACTAGAGTTTTGGACACATAACAACTCAACATGGGTTTTCCGGATTTTACTGATCCTAAAACAAGGATGATATTTTCCACTTGGGAACCAATCTCAAAAGATAAATCTTTCATTCCTTGTGGGTCTATATCTACTTCAGTAGCACAGAATTGAATTCCATTAAAGGTTTTTATCTTTTTGAGAAGATCCTCTTTTAACACCTTAGCTTTCAGCTTAGACAAAACATTGAGTTGTTTCTTAAGGGCTGAATTTTCCGACTGTAGAGATTGGATGGCTTTAATCGGGTCTTGGGCTTGTTTAAGTATTTGATTTACGTTTTCAAGTAGCGAAGTTTGTTCCTCAAAATAATTTTTAGCTGCATCTCCAGTAATTGCCTCTATTCTTCTAATTCCAGAAGCAACTGCGCTTTCGGAAGTGATTTTAAAATGCCAAATATCAGAGGTGTTTCCAACATGAGTTCCTCCACACAATTCAATTGATTGACCAAAACGAATGGTGCGCACTGTGTCGCCATATTTTTCTCCAAACAAGGCCATTGCTCCTTCTTTGATTGCTTTCTCATAGGGAGTATTCCTTCCTTCTTCTAAAGGTATTCCTTCTTGAATTCGCGCATTTACAAATTGCTCCACAGCTTTCAATTCTTCTGAGGTCATTTTAGCAAAATGTGAAAAATCAAAACGGAACATTCCCGAATGCACCATAGATCCCTTTTGCTCTACATGTTTTCCTAATATGGAACGAAGCGCTTGATGCATTAAATGCGTTGCAGTATGATTACTAGAGGAGCGTTGCCTTTGTTTGGGATCCACAACAGCAGTAAAAGTTTCATCAAGCTTTGAAGGAATACTTTTTGTTTGATGTACAATTAAATTGTTTTCTTTCTTGGTATCTAGAACGTAAAAAATGTCTCCGTTACTCCCTTCCAAATATCCTTTATCACCCACTTGTCCTCCTCCTTCAGCATAAAAAGGAGTCAAGTTAAATACCAATTGATAAAAATCTCCTTCTTTGGCTGTAGTCATTTTTCTATAGCGCGTAATTTTTACTTTTCCATTCAAATGATCGTAGCCTACAAACTCCTCAACTTGATCTTCTTGAAGCACAATCCAATCACCAGCTTTAGAAGCAGCAGCAGCTCTTGATCGTGTTTTTTGGACTTCCATTGCTTTTTGAAAACCGACCTCATCTACACTAAAACCTTTTTCACTTGCTATCAATGCGGTTAGATCAAAAGGGAAACCAAAAGTATCATACAATTCAAAAATCTTAGTTCCTTCAATACTCTTCGTCTTTGAATTCGACATAATCGATTCTAGCAAAACCAATCCTTGATCTAAGGTTTTTAAGAATGAATTTTCTTCTTCATGAATAACGTTAAAAGCCAATTGTTCCTCTCTTTTTAATTCTGGGAAAGCTGTTCCCATTTGTTCAGAAAGTGTCTTGACTAAACGATGAATAAACGCCTCTTTTTGATTCAAAAAAGTAAAGCCATAACGAATTGCTCTTCGCAAAATTCTTCTAATCACATATCCTGCACCATTATTACTTGGTAATTGTCCATCTGCGATGGCAAAATATACGGTTCTAACATGATCGGCAATAACTCGAATTGCACGATCAATTTCAACAGACTTCCCATAAGTTGAATTTGTTAAGGCTTCTATCTCTCTGATTAAAGGAGTAAAAACATCGGTATCATAATTGGAAGTTGTGTTTTGTAATACCATACAGAGACGTTCAAATCCCATCCCTGTGTCTATATGTTTTTCAGGGAGTTTTTCTAGACTCCCATTTGCTTTTCTATTAAACTCGATAAACACCAAATTCCAAACCTCAATGACTTGAGGGTGGTCCTGATTGACCAATTCCGCACCAGGCACTTTTGCTTTCTCTTCTTCAGAGCGGATATCAACATGGATTTCAGAACAAGGACCACAAGGGCCTTGATCCCCCATTTCCCAAAAATTATCCTTTTTATTTCCTAATAAAATTCGATCCTCTGGAAGTATTGCTTTCCAGAAATCATAGGCTTCACAATCTCTTTCAATCCCCTCTTCTTCTGCTCCTTCAAATATGGTTACATAAAGTTTATTGGGATCAATTTTATAAACCTCGGTAAGAAGTTCCCATGCCCAACCTATAGCTTCTTTTTTAAAATAATCTCCAAAACTCCAGTTCCCAAGCATTTCAAAAAAAGTATGGTGATAAGTGTCAATACCAACTTCTTCAAGATCATTGTGTTTTCCAGAAACACGTAAACACTTTTGAGTATCTGTAACGCGTTTGGATTTTGGAACCGCATTTCCCAAAAAGTACTCCTTAAAAGGATTCATCCCTGCATTGGTAAACATTAGAGTTGGGTCATTTTTAATGACCATGGGAGCAGAGGGAACCACGGAGTGTTTCTTGGATTCAAAAAAATCTAAAAACTGTTGTCTTACTTCTACGGACTTCATGTCAATCGTTATGTTAAAATAGCTGTTGCATCAAAGTGCAACGGTGTTTAAAAAATAGTATTAGATCGAATTTTTATATCTTTGTCTAACCTTTCTGTGTTTGTTAGTGCAAAAGAAATGAAAATTTATAATACTTTATGAGTAAAGTTAAATACTATTATGATCCTGAGACGCTTTCTTATCGTCCAATTCATGCTACTAACACAAATCGTATTTCGAATTTTGTATTATTTATACTCTCCTCTTTTTTGTTTGGTTTATTTTCATTGTTAATTCTACTTAATACAGACTGGATAAATACCCCTTCTGAAGTCGCACAAAAAAGATTGATACAAAACTATGAATTACAATTCGACATATTAAACAAAAAGTTAACTCAAATTGAAACTGTTGTTGACAATATAGAAGAGCGCGACAACAAACTCTATCGAGTTTATTTTGAAGCAAGCCCAATTCCAGAAGCAAGACGACGTGCTGGTTTTGGTGGTGTAAATCGATATAAAGATCTGGAAGGCTATGATAACTCTGAACTAATTATCTCTACTGCAAAACGTTTAGATATCCTATCCAAGCAGACAGTTGTTCAATCTAGATCATTGGATGAAATCGAAAGTCTAGCATCAAACAAAGCTGCTTTATTAAAGTCTATCCCCTCAATACAGCCCATTAAAAAGGAAGATTTAAAACGCATGGCCTCGGGATATGGTTGGCGTATTGATCCTTTTACCAAAAAAAGGAGAAGACACAAAGGAATGGATTTTTCTGCTAATCGTGGAACTCCAATTTATGCGACAGGAGATGGTGTCGTAAAACGTGCAGACAATAAATCAACTGGATATGGAAATCATATTCGCATTAATCACGGTTTTGGATACGTTAGTTTGTATGCACACCTGAGCAAGTACAATGTAAAACGTGGACAAAAGATTGAACGCGGAGATATCATTGGTTTTGTTGGAAATACAGGTCGCTCTGTAGCTCCACATTTACACTATGAAATTTTCAAGGATGGTGTTAAAATCAATCCTTTGAATTTTTACTTAGACGATTTAAGTCCTGCAGAATTTGACGCCATTGTCAATCAGGCATCGCAAGAGAACCAATCGTTAGATTAATTCCATGAAAATTGATTTACCTGAAAAACGATATTATTCCATAGGGGAAGTGGCAAAAGCTTTTAATGTGAACCCTTCATTATTAAGGTTTTGGGAGAAAGAGTTTGTAGAGATTCAGCCTAAGAAAAAGCAAAGCGGTACACGAAAATACACCCCTGAAAATGTATTGACCATTCAATTCATTTATCATTTAGTTAAAGAAAAAGGACTCACTCTTCAAGGAGCTAAAAAACAACTTCGTCTCAAATCTAAAGCAAATCCGAAAATAGAGATTTTAGCCAAACTTGAAAACATCAAAGCTGCTTTGGAACAATTAAAACAGAAACTTTAAATTTATTTTTTTCTGAAGAAAATCTGGATGGGTATCCCAGTAAAATCATACTCTTCACGCAACTTGTTTTCTAAAAATCTACGGTAGGGATCTTTTACATATTGAGGTAAATTACAGAAGAAAGCAAACTGAGGATGGGGAGTGGGCAGTTGAGTACAGAATTTAATTTTAACGTATTTTCCTTTATAAGCAGGTGGAGGTGTCTTCTCAATTATAGGTAGCATAGTGTTATTAAATGCTTTGGTAGGAATTCTTCTGGAACGACTTTGATACACCTCAACTGCAGTTTCTACCGCTTTAAAAATTCGCTGCTTAGAAAGGGAAGAAATAAACACAATAGGAACGTCTGTAAAGGGAGCAATCTCTTGTCGAATTTTAGCTTCATAAGCTTTTGATGCATTGGTGTCTTTCTCTACCAAATCCCATTTATTTACCAAGATCACGATTCCCTTATTATTCCTGTGTGCAAGCCAAAAAATATTTTGAACCTGTCCATCAAATCCTCGGGTACCATCCACAAGAAGCAAACAAATATCACAATATTCTATCGCACGAACTGAGCGCATTACAGAATAAAATTCAATATCCTCTTTTACTTTTGCTTTCCTTCTAATGCCTGCGGTATCGATCAAATTAAAATCAAATCCAAAACGATTGTATTGTGTATCAATACTGTCTCTTGTTGTTCCAGCAATGTCGGTAACAATGTATCGCTCTTCACCAATTAAAGCATTTATAAATGATGACTTTCCAGCATTGGGTCTACCTACTACTGCAAAACGCGGTAAAAGATCTCCTTCTCGCTCTTCTTCTTTTGGTAATTTATCAATTAGGTCATCTAACAATTCTCCACTTCCACTTCCATTAATACTTGAAATGGAATAAAATTGCTCAAAACCTAAGGAATAAAATTCAAGGGTTGCTTCCATTCTTTGAGCATTATCTACTTTGTTGATTGCTAAAAAAATTGGTTTTTGAGAACGTCGTAAAAGGTCAGCAATAATTTCATCCATTCCCGTTACACCATCGGTTACATCAACCATAAAAACTATTGCATCTGCTTCCTCAATGGCAAGGTTCACTTGCTTATCAATTTCCTTTTGAAAAATATCATCGCTTCCTTCTACATACCCTCCAGTATCAATGAGTGTAAAATTACGTCCATTCCAATCTGATTTTCCATAATGACGATCACGTGTAACCCCAGAAATAGAATCAACAATTGCTTCCCGCTTTTGAATCATTCGATTAAAAAAAGTGGATTTTCCTACATTAGGACGACCAACAATGGCTACAATACTACTCATGACTTGAATTTGACTGCAAAAGTAAGCTATTTAAGTGGATCCTATTTCTAAGTTTTAAAATGAATGAAAAAAGATGTTGCACAATCAGGGTTTAAGTTGTAAATTTGCCGCTCACATCGCGAGGTAGAGCAGTGGTAGCTCGTCGGGCTCATAACCCGAAGGTCGCAGGTTCGAGTCCTGCCCTCGCTACAACAACCCTCCTTATTAGGAGGGTTTTTTTTTAAAATAATATCAAAATATAGCCGTATTTGGAAGAAAAAAAGCATAAATCTGGATTTGTTTCTATCGTTGGAAATCCCAATGTAGGAAAGTCAACATTGATGAATGCTTTGGTTGGGAAAGAACTTTCCATTATCACTGCAAAAGCACAAACTACACGACACCGCATATTGGGAATTATCAATAGAGATGATTTTCAAATGGTGCTTTCAGATACTCCAGGAGTCATTAAACCTGCATATGAAATGCAAACTTCTATGATGAATTTTGTCAGGGAAGCACTTGTAGATGGAGATGTCTTAGCATATTTAGTATCACCGGAAGAAACGGAACTCAAGGATGAAAAACTCTTTGAGAAAATAAAGAAATCTAAAGCGCCACTTCTTATCCTAATCAACAAAATTGATCTTATTTCACAAGAAGCCCTAGAAGCTGCAGTTTTACATTGGCAAACTGAATTCCCAAAAGCAACGGTTTACCCCATTTCTGCTTTAACAGGCTTTTTTATTCCTGAACTATTAGAAATCCTTATCAGCCACCTTCCAGAATCTCCAGCATACTTCCCGAAAGATCAGTTAACCGATAAACCCGAACGCTTTTTTGTAAATGAATCCATAAGAGAACAAATTCTTGAATTGTACTCAAAAGAAATCCCCTATTCTGTAGAGGTAGTAACGGAAGATTTCCATGAAGACTCTAAAATTATTAAAATAAGATCCATTATTATGGTGGAGAGAGAAACTCAAAAAGGGATTATTATTGGCCATAAAGGAAGTGCATTAAAAAGGGTTGGCATTGGTGCCCGCAAAACTTTAGAATCCTTTTTTGGAAAAAAAATTCATCTGGAACTGTACGTAAAGGTTTCTAAAAACTGGCGATCCGATTCAAAGCAGTTAAAGCGATTTGGATACAATAACTAATTCGTTTCTGTACTTTTTTTATCTTTAGTAGATAATCAAAATTACACTCCTTGAAAAAGCTGTTTATAATTGTCATTTGCTTGCTTAATTTCATTTCCTGTGATAAAGAAGTAACACCTCCTAATATTGTCTTTATAATGTCCGATGATCATGCATATCAAGCCATCAGTGCTTATGGACATGAACTAAATGACACTCCCAATATTGATCGTATAGCGAATGAAGGAGCGCTATTTGACAAAGGTTTTGTCACCAATTCTATCTGCGCTCCAAGCCGAGCTGTTATGCTAACTGGAAAACATAGTTTTATAAATGGTAAAGTAGACAACATTCAAGATTTTAATTGGAATCAAGATAATTTTGCCAAACAATTACAAACTGCTGGTTATCAAACTGCAATGGTGGGTAAAATACATTTAAGAGGATTACCACAAGGATTTGACTATTCTGCAGTATTGCCGGGTCAAGGACACTATTACAATCCTGACTTTCTAATTAACGGGATTAAAAAAAGAATAGAAGGATATGTAACTACGATCACCACTGAATTAAGTCTCGATTGGCTAAAAAATAAGCGAGATCCTACTAAACCCTTCTTATTATTGTATCATCAGAAAGCTCCTCACAGAAATTGGAAGCCAGAAGAGAAGTATCTCACTTTGTTTGATGACAAAACTTTTGACCCTCCTGCTAACTTTTTTGATGACTATTCCAATAGAGGAACTGCAGCAAAAACACAGGAAATGTTAATTGCTGCCACCGAAGAACAGATAGAAGTCGCACACGGAAATGGTGGACACGGAAGGTGGGGACATGACTTTAAAATGCGAACAGATCCTTGTGGAAATACTACCGGATTTGAAAAAGAACTTGAGCGTTTCTCTCCAGATCAAAAAACAGCTTGGCTAAACGCTTATACTCCAAAAAATGAGGCCATGAAGGCTCAAAATTTAGAAGGGAGAGACCTTGCACTTTGGAAATTCAATCGCTATCTAAAAGACTATTTACGAACCATTCAATCAGTTGATGATAGTGTAGGTGATGTGTTAGACTATTTGGATCAAGAAGGGTTGACAGAAAATACCATTGTGGTTTACACTTCAGATCAAGGATTCTATCTAGGAGAACATGGGTGGTTTGACAAACGTTTTATGTATGAGGAATCTCTTCGCACCCCCCTTTTGATGCGCTATCCAAAAGAAATTTCAGCGGGATCTAAAGTGAATGCTCTGATTCAAAACTTAGATTTTGCTCCCACCTTTTTAGATTATGCTGGAGTACCCATCCCAGAGGACATACAAGGAGAGTCTTTCCGAAATATTGTCAATCAAAAAACAGAAAATGGACGAGATGCTATTTACTACACCTATTACGAATACCCTTCTGTTCACATGGTAAAAAGACATTATGGTGTTCGTACAGAACGTTACAAACTCATGCATTTTTATTATGATATTGATGAATGGGAGCTTTATGATCTTGAAAAAGACCCTACAGAAATGATTAATCTTTATGGTCAAAAAGAATATGAAGAAGTTCAAAAAAAGATGCATCTTCGTTTATCAGAATTACGAGAAAAATATGGAGATTCTGATGAATTAGACCAAATGCAAATTGAACGTTATTTGTCCAGTAGAAACTAAATTATCTAAACACTATCAAAAATCTTGATTTACACGGAATTCGTCATAAGGAAGCTATGGAAGCAGTACATGAATTTTTAAGTAACGAAAAAGACAAAGGACCTTTTTCAGTTACGATTATTACCGGAAATTCAACGGTTCTTCAGGATCGAATTTTCAAAGAGGTTTTGGAACCTTCACCTTTTACATTTTTTATTCCAAGCTGGAACTTAGGTCAAATCATTGTAGAGTATATGGAACTATAGCCATTAAACTCTATTTACCTCCATAGATCTTATTTTTACTGATTTTAGATGTTTTTGGATGAAAGCTAAATTCCATCACGTATCCACAGAAACCCCAAACAACTCCCCCTTAAAACCACTACACAGGAATCATAGGGTTAAGGCAATGAAATCAATGGATTGGAGGGGATTTGGGTTGTATCCATTGGTGTGAAAGAAAAACCCTCCACTTGGGAGGGCTTTTTTAAAACTTAGTTTTGAGTTGACGAAATTATTTCAAGATATGAAGAAATACCTGAACTTAATGAAGAGGATATACCGATGATTTAATTTATACCTCCGACATAAGTTTTTACTATTGGATTCATTGGTTGGATTTTAGCTTTGAACCCCTCATTTATTTCTCCTAATACCGTTAACTTTTCAATTTTGAATAATTCCCTGAATTTTAAATTTATCGGTGAACCCAAAACTTTATTTCCAAGCTCTTCCCAAGCATTAGAATTTTCAAAAACCTCAATAAGTGTTCCGGTTTTATTTTCTTGATTTATAAACCACTCAAATCTCACAATTCCTGAATCCTCCAAATTAAAAAAAAGAGGACATTGTTCATTTTTTATAAATCTCTTTACTTCATCAAAGTTATCTGTTGCGTAAGAAACATCAACGAAAACTGTTACTTGATTGTTATTTTTATTTAATTTTTTTTCCATTTCTAATGATTTTGAATGATTCAAATCCCCATTGCAATTAAACATAAAAAGGGGTAAAAGAAAATATATTACTTTTTTCACTTTAATTGATTTATGATTAATAATACCTCTAATATAGAGAGAATTGAGTTTTTTTCAAAACACACTACAAACTTTCCCCAAACAACTCCCGCCTAAAACCACTACAAAGGAATCTTATGTTAAGGCAATGATATCAATGGATTAGAAGGGGTTTGGATTGTGTCCATTGGTGTGAAAGAAAAACCCTCCGCTTGGGAGGGCTAAATCTTATGTAAAAATAAATTTAAAAGTCCATAACACGAACTGACATTACAGTATTAACAACTTTTCTCACACCTGATACTTTCTTAGAAAATTCTGCAAATGCAGGGTCAGAAAACATTTTTTTAGTATTTGAAAGTGCAGTTTTGATGTCAGGAGAGCCAATCCATACAAAATGAGTAAAGTCTGAATTTTTACCTACTATTGGATATGCTAAGCCATAGGAACTATCTTCATATCCTAACTTTTTAGCCATTTTTTGGGAGAAGCTTTTAAATTCCTTTAAGTATAAACTTGGGTTTGTTACTTCCATTTGGTATAGCATGAAAACATTATCTTCTGCCCAATCTTCCCCATTGTACCAAATAGGAGTATTTAACGACTGAGAAACGGCAACAGAAAAATCTGCAAGTTTACCATCTAAGAGTAATTGTGCCTCAAGTGATTGCCCATAAGACATAAATGCTTGTTCAAAAGCCGCTTCATTAGGAAAGCATATTTGAAGTGAATGTGTAGAATCAGTAGATCCATTAATAGCATATGCAAATAATGACTTTGTTCCTTGAATATTCTTACCCCATTCAGTATTCATTGCAGTAGAAAGTGCTGATACAACCATTTCGGGATTTTCTGCCTTAATGTCTAAAAACAAACAATATTGAGCATTTAATGAAATTGTACCTAATAATAAAATTGATAATAATAATTTTTTCATTTTAATTGATTTATGGTTAATAATACCTCTAATATAGAGAGAATTGAGTTTTTTTCAAAACTCACAACAAACTTCCCCCAAACAACTTCCCCTAAAACCACTCCAAAGGAATCTTATATTAAGGCAATGATATCGATGGATTACAAGGGATTTGGGTTAGGGGCATTGGTATAAAAAAACCCTCCGCTTGGGAGGGAAATTTACAAGTTATTTTATTTTTTTATAAGGATTTTAAAACGAAAACTTTTTTGTTTGGTAAATCTTCGCCGAGTGAAATAGCAAATTCAGCAAATTTAGGATCATTCATCATAGCACCCAATTCTGACATATCAACATCAAATAAATATA
>Ga0206677_10001498_pt1 | contig 21558 bp, 16 predicted proteins | sample M130m12015metaG_FD_155475 | JGI IMG/M metagenome (GOLD analysis project Ga0206677, IMG submission 155475) | Ammonia-oxidizing marine archaeal communities from Monterey Bay, California, United States - M1 30m 12015 | ecosystem: Environmental > Aquatic > Marine > Intertidal zone | place: USA...
TCTAATTCAAACATTTCAATCTTAATTAAGTTGCAAATTTACGTGTTTACAACATATAATCTTAGAATAATAATCAATATTAATTATAATAGTATCTTTAATATCAGTATAATTTATTTACTAATTCTTCCAAAGAACAATCTGTTTGTTCTCCTGACACACTATTTTTTAATGAGAAAGTATTGTTATTCACTTTAGAAACAACAAATTCTATATTTCTATTAGTTGCGTACTTCCATTGACGCTTTTGCTGTTTGTTACTTACAGCTAAATCAGGATAAAATTCAGACTTTATATGATGTTCACGCAAATATTTAATTGCTTTCATGATGGATATTTCCATGGTTTTATCAAAGTTTAAAAAAATAACTTTAGGCTTTGGAAGGTCTACTTTTTGAAATAAGTTCAATTCTTCTAAAACCAGATAAATTCGATCCAAACCAAAAGAAATTCCAATTCCAGAAACATCTTTTAAACCAAAAATACTCGTTAAATCGTCGTATCGGCCACCACCTCCAATAGAACCCATTTTTACACCCTCTGGAGCAGCCACTTCAAAAATAGCTCCCGTATAATAATTTAAACCTCTGGCTAAAGTAACGTCTACTTCTAAATGAGCAGATTTCAATTCTAATTCATTGATTGAATTGACTACAAAACGTAACTCTTCTACCCCATTGATGCCTTCTTCTGAATTTGCTAGCATGCTTTCTAGAGAAGCCAGTTTATCTGTATTAGATCCCGTAAAATTAAATAAAGGTTGTAGTTTATTTATTGCAACCTCAGAAATTCCCTTAGCAATCATTTCATTTACAACACCTTCCTTACCAATTTTATCTAACTTATCTAGGGCAACCGTAAAATCAATTAATTTGTCTTGAGCTCCTATTACCTCTGCAATACCAGAAAGTATTTTTCTATTGTTTATCTTAATTGTAGTTCCTAATAAGCCCAACCTAGAAAAAACCGTATCGTATAATTGAATACACTCTACTTCTTGCCACAGAGACTTGCTGCCTACCACATCTGCATCACATTGAAAAAACTCTCTAAAACGACCTTTTTGTGGTCTGTCTGCCCTCCACACGGGTTGCACTTGATATCTTTTGAAAGGAAAAGAAATATCATTTTGGTGCTGCACAACATAGCGGGCAAAAGGAACTGTTAAATCGTATCGTAAGGCTTTTTCAGAAATTTGGGAAGTTAATTTTAAACTATCTTTTTCAAATAAAAATTTTTCATCTGCCTTGTTTAAAAAATCACCCGAATTTAAGATCTTAAAAATAAGTCTATCTCCCTCTTCACCATATTTACCCATTAAGGTTGATGAATTTTCAAAACTAGGAGTTTCTATAGGTTGAAATCCGAAGGTTTCAAAAGAAGCTTTGATGGTATTCGTAATAAATGTTCGATTTGCTACTTCAATTGGAGAAAAGTCTCTTGTTCCTTTTGGAATGCTTGGTTTCATATCAATAATGATGATTTAAAATTCTATTTACTCAAAAGTATTTTTTAAATGTAAACTTATAGTACAATAGAATCGCTGCTACTATTTTTAAAGATCAAATCTCTTTTTTACATCCGTAATAAAATACAATCGAACTCTGTTGGCAAATATCGTAAAAAAGTTATAATTTCTTTGATGATGTGGTCGTTTTATTTCTTTTCTTTAAACTGAACAAAGAAGCGTTTAACTCAAAACCTAATAAGAGAATGATCGCATTCAACCACACAAATAACATTAAAACTAAGAGTGTCCCAATAGAACCATATAATTGATTGTATTGGGCAAATTTCACAACGTAAATACCAAATAAATAAAATGAAAATAAAGAAACTACCGTGGTTAAAATAGCACCCGCAGAGAAGAATTTAGTTTCTTTACCTTGTTTGGTTCCATACCGAAAAAGTATAGAAACAATTGTAAAAATCATCACAAGAAAGAGAGTGTTTTTGCCCAAATAAAAAAGATTTAAATCGCCTGTGTGTAACCAACTTGTCTCTTCTATTTTAGAAAGTGCTACCTGATATAAAATAAGGAGCGTCACAGTGATGATTAAAAATAAAGACATTAGTAAAGAAACTCCTAAAGAGATAAAATAGGCTTTAAAAATATTCCTTGCCTCTGTCACATGGTAGGAGTATTCAAAGCCTCCAAAAATTGCATTGACTCCATTTGTCATTAAAAAAATAGAGCCTAAAAACCCGAAAGACAATAAACCACCATATGGAGTATTGATAATATCTATGATTACTGTATTTACGGCTTCAAAAGTTTGAGGAGGTAAAATTTCTTTGATAAAAGAAAACAATCCATCATGAAAACCCTCGATTGGAATGTAGGGGATTAGCGTTAAAATAAAAAGCATAAAAGGAAAAACTGCCATAAAAAAACTAAAAGCAATTCCACCTGCCCTTGCGGTTAAAGCACCGTTAACGATACCATAAATATAGATTTCCAAGACATCATACAAAGACATTCCATTCAAACCTGGAATTTTAATTTTTTTTCCAAAAGAAATCAGAATTTTGATCGGGGGTATTGAGGCTAATCTACTTTTTATCTTTTTAGACATTTAATTATTCTATGACAATTTTATATTTATTTAACAATCCAGTAATATTTTCTTTCCGATACTTCCCTCCTTTTAATTTATTATTCTCAGGATTGATACTATAATTAAAAGCAGTTCTAAAATCTGATTTTTCCAAGTTTGAAGTCTCAAAAATAGCACCTCTCAAATCGCAATGATCAAAAACCGATTTTGTTAAAATTGTTTCAGTAAAATCTACTTCTTGCAAATTACAACTTATAAATTCTGTCGAGGGAATTTTTAACTGAAAAAAAGAAGAAAAATTTAATTGACACTCTTTAAATGAAAATTGTAATAAGAAAGGATCACATTCATAAAATTTCAAGCCTATCAATTTGCATTGAGTAAAATAAACCTCTTTAAAAGCAGTATTTTTTATAATAGCATTGCTAAAGTTACAATCTATAAATTCAGCTTCTACAAATTCAACATTAGAAAGATGACTATTTTCAAAACTACAATTTACAAATTTGCAATGATCATATTCACCTCTGTCTATAGGTGTTTCAGTAAAATCAATATTTTTATATTCTCTATTTTCAAAATAAGTATTCATACTTGATAAAATAATTGTTTGCTCTGCTGTTTAATTAAATATAGTTAAGTGAATTTCTTCACAAAAAACCTATGAGAGCAATTACCATCAACCCTTTTTTGAATTAATTAGTATGGTCTCTAATATTTTTTTAAGAGTGACGCCACTATTGAAGGAATTCATATTATAAGGTAAAAATAGTAATTCGTACTTCATATTTCATAATTTTGTATCATGAAAATCAAATTATTAGCCATCGGTAAAACAGATCATAAACAATTGATGCAATTGATCAGTGAATATCAAAAAAGATTAACGCATTATGTAAGATTTGAATTGGAGATTATTGCTGACATAAAAAATGCAAAAAACCTGAGTGAACTTCAACAAAAAGAAAAGGAGGGTCAATTGATCTTGTCTAAGATACAGACTTCAGATCAATTGCTACTTCTAGACGACAAAGGAAAACATTTTACCTCTATTGAATTTTCTCAATTTTTACAAAAAAAAATGAATACAGGTTTAAAACAATTGGTATTTGTTATAGGGGGGCCTTATGGTTTTTCAGAGGAAGTATACAAAAAAGCAAGCGGAAAAATATCGCTTTCAAAAATGACTTTTTCACACCAAATGATTCGTTTATTTTTTATTGAGCAGCTATACAGAGGATTTACAATTTTAAAAAACGAACCCTATCATCATGAATAACTCAAGCTCTCTAGATTTTTTTTCTTTTATTCTGTGAAAGAATAGAGGAACTAAAAACTTTGTAACTTTGTAAAACGATACTTAAAAAATTTCAAAGATTATTATGAAACTTGTTTTTGCCACAAACAACCTGAACAAACTTAAGGAAGTACAAGAAATGTTACCCAAAACAATCAAACTTTTGAGTCTGAAAGATATTAACTGTTTTGAGGAAATTGAAGAAACTGAAATGAGTTTAGAAGGTAATGCGAAGTTAAAAGCAGATTATATTACCCAAAAATACGGGTACAATTGTTTTTCAGATGACACTGGTTTAGAAGTTGAAAGCCTGAATGGAAAACCAGGGGTTTATTCTGCTCGTTTTGCAGGAGAACCTAGCAACTCTGAAAATAACATGCAAAAATTGTTATCAGAATTAAAAAATAAATCAAATAGAAAAGCTCAATTTAGAACGGCCGTCTCCTTAAACTTAAATGACGATAATTTTATTTTTGAAGGAATCTGTAAAGGAGACATTTTAGAAAAGAAACAAGGAGAAAAAGGGTTTGGATACGATCCAATTTTTAAACCTGAAAACCATGCTGAATCTTTTGCAGAAATGTCTTCGGAAGAAAAAAATATCATTTCTCATAGAGGAATAGCTATTCAAAAACTAGTTTGTTTTTTATCGTCATATAAAAAATAGCTTCCAGTTAATTAAAGATGACATAATGGAACCCAAAAAACACACTTTATATTTTATATTTTTATCAGTTTTACTAATCCTTTTGTTCTTTGTAGACATTAGTTTGGGTTCTGTTTCGATTCCTCTTAAAGAGTTGTTTAATAGCCTATTTGGAGGACATGTAACCAAAGAAAGTTGGGAGATTATCATTTTAAATTTTAGGATCCCCAAAGCAATTACAGCTGTTCTAGTTGGTTCTGGTTTATCTGTTTGTGGGTTATTGATGCAAACCTTGTTTAGAAACCCACTATCAGGTCCTTTTGTTTTGGGAATTTCTTCTGGTGCTAGTTTAGGCGTAGCTATTTTAATTTTAGGTACTACTATATCTGGGGGTGCTTTGCTTACAAATACTCTTGCAAATTGGGCAACTCCAGTAGCAGCAAGTTTGGGTGCACTTATCGTCTTATCTGGAGTTATTATTGCTGCAAATAAGGTAAAAAACACGATGTCAATCCTGATTATTGGATTGATGTTTAGCTCTTTAACCTCTGCAGTTATTAGCGTTCTTTCTTACTTTAGTGAAGCTTCTCAAATTCAGCAATACTTATTTTGGAGTTTTGGTAGCTTGGGTAATTTATCATGGAATGAATTAGAGGTTTTCACAAGTATCTATTGCATTGGAATGATTGGAACGATCTTCGTTATAAAACCCTTAAACAGCCTCTTATTGGGTGAAAAGTATGCAAAAAGCCTAGGGATAAACATAAAAAAAAGCAGGTATTTGATCTTATTAATCACAAGTCTTTTAACAGGCGTAATTACAGCTTTTTCTGGTCCAATTGCCTTTATAGGATTGTCAGTTCCTCACATTGCAAGAATGATTTTTTTGAGTTCTAATCATAAAATACTATTACCAGCGGTTGCAATCATTGGTGCAATTATTTTATTAATTTGTGACGCTATTGCACAACTTCCAACCAGTGAATTTACGCTTCCAATAAATGCAGTCACCTCACTATTTGGAGCGCCTATCGTGATTTGGTTATTGGTAAGAAAAAAGAAATTATTTGTATAGATGGAAAAGCTGAAAAAAAATATCGCTCTTGCGGCTCAAAATTTATCTGTAGGATATCAATTAAAAAAAGAGTTTAAAGTTGTCATACCCGACATCAATTTAGAAATTGAGAAGGGAAAACTAATTACCATTATAGGTAAGAATGGAATTGGAAAATCAACATTATTGAGAACCTTTTCTAAAGTTCAAAAACCTATTTCTGGAAAGGTATTACTCAATGGAAAAAACCTACAAGAATCTACCCAAAAAGAACTTTCAACACAATTAAGCTTGGTATTAACCGAACGCATCCCTGAAAGTCAACTGACCGTTTATGAGTTAATTGCATTGGGAAGACAGCCCTACACAAATTGGATTGACAAACTTTCTACTACCGATATAGAAAAAATAGAGAAAGCCATTGTTCAAACAGAAATCGAACATCTTAAAAATAACCCTTTTTATGAATTAAGTGATGGGCAGCTTCAAAGAGTTCTCATCGCAAGAGCATTAGCACAAGACACCGAAATTATTATTTTAGACGAACCTACTGCTCATTTAGACATGCAGCAAACTATTAAAATATTTTCTTTGTTAAAAAAACTCGTTTCAGAAACGCAAAAAACAGTTATCTTGACAACTCATGAAGTAAATTTAGCAATTCAATTAGCGGATGAAATAATCCTTTTAACCCCAAATAAGGTTTATTTTGGCACAACATCTGAATGCATTCAAGCAAATGCATTTGATGACTTGTTTCCGGGAAAACTAATTACTTTTAACAAAAAAATACAGCAATTTATAGTTAATAAAACCACCTTTTAATCGATGAAAAAAATACTCAATATTGCCCTTGCTCTAACTTTTGTGGCTTGTAGCTCATACAAGACAACCTCCATTCAAAATCTAAATACAAATCTAGCTCAAACCTATGCAACATCAATTACTGCTAAAGATTTAGGCAAACACCTATTCATTTATGCTTCAGATCAATTTGAAGGAAGAGATACAGGAGAGCCTGGACAAAAGAAAGCAGTTCAATATTTAAGAAATTTTTACAGTTCACAAGAAATCATTTCTCCAACAGGTGTTGCCGATTATTTTCAAAAAATACCTTCAGAATGGTTAACGAAACAAGCAAAATTTGAGTTAAAAGCCTCAGAAAATGTAGTCGCTTTTATCAAAGGAAGAGAAAAGCCTAACGAAATTATTGTGATCTCTGCGCATTTAGATCATGAAGGTGTTAAAAATGGTGAAATATATAATGGTGCAGACGATGATGGGTCAGGTACTGTTGCCATGTTAGAAATTGCCCAAGCTTTTCAAAAAGCAGTTAAAGCTGGGAAAGGACCCAAACGTTCTATTTTATTTTTACACGTAACTGGAGAAGAAAAAGGATTACTCGGCTCTAAGTACTACACTGACATCGAGCCATTATTTCCTTTAACAAATACTGTTTGTAATCTAAATATAGATATGATTGGTAGAATTGATGAAAGACACAAAACCGATCCAAATTATGTCTATTTAATAGGTTCTGACAAGTTGAGTTCAGAATTACACAACATCTCTGAAGCTGTAAATAAAAAATACATGAACATTAATTTAGACTATAAATACAATGACAAAAACGATCCCAATAGATTTTATTATAGATCTGATCATTACAACTTTGCAAAAAATAATATCCCCGTAATTTTCTATTTTAATGGAACACATAAAGATTACCACCAACCTAGTGACACGCCTGATAAAATTAACTACTCATTATTAGAAAATAGAACACGTTTAATTTTTTATACTGCTTGGGAAATTGCGAATATGGACAAAAGAATAATTGCCGATAAAGCAATTATTAAAAAAGAAAGGAAATAATCATATCAAAATAAATGTTGAATCAGCGGTATGATTTATACTTATTAAAAGAGTACAAAATAAACCAATTAATTTTTCACCTTTTTTAAAAGTTCAGGAAACTTCTTTTTAAATTTCTGTAATCTTGGAATAGAAACTGCCCTAACATATTCTTGGTTTGGGTTTCTTTTCTCGAAATCTTGATGGTAGTCTTCAGCTCTATAAAACTTTTTTAATCGTGTAACTTCTGTAACAATAGCACCTTTATATTTCTCTTTGTTTAGTTTGGAAATTATTTTTGTAATGATTTGTTTTTCAACATCATTCGTATAAAAAGCAATAGATCTGTATTGAGTTCCGTAATCTGGGTGCTGACCATTAACAGTGGTGGGATTATGAGAACCAAAAAAAACAGCTAATAAAGTAGTAAAAGATACTTTTTTTGGATTATAATACACCGCAACAGTTTCAGCATGACCTGTTTTCCCTGTTCCAATAGTTTGATAGGTTGGGTTTAAAGTATGACCTCCTGCATATCCAGAAACAGCCTCTTTTACACCAATAACACTTTCAAAAACGGCCTCAACACACCAAAAACAACCACTTGCAAAATACGCTACTTTAATTTCGTCAGTAGAAACATCTATTATTTTTTCTTGAGAGACATTTCTATGGGTAAATCCAATAAAAATAATTGATAATAGTAGACAACAAGACAAGATGATCGGTTTTAAAATATTCTTCATACAGATAATTATAATGATTAATACATACTTCCAAGTAATTTTATTTTAAGTAAAAACTTCTTGAAGCTAACAATACAAAAATATGTTTTTCAAACATATCTGTTACTGTTGTCTCACAAACTATTTACAACTTGTTTACAACTTTAGCATTTTGTTAAGAAACCTCCTTGTGGAACATCGATGAGATTCCTATTTTTGTTTAAAAGATACCTCAAAAATAATGGAGCATTTTATAGTTTCTGCACGCAAATATCGTCCTCAAAATTTTGAAGACGTAGTTGGTCAACAAGCCATTACGAACACATTAGAAAATGCGATAAGAAACAATCATCTAGCACAAGCACTTTTGTTTACAGGCCCGCGTGGTGTTGGAAAAACTTCCTGTGCTAGAATCTTAGCAAAAAAAATCAATCAACAAGGTGAAAAAATCTCTGATGATGAAGATTTTGCATTCAATATTTTTGAACTAGATGCAGCCTCTAATAATTCTGTAGATGATATTAGAAGCTTAACGGAACAAGTTCGTATACCTCCTCAAACAGGAACCTATAAAGTATATATCATCGATGAAGTTCATATGTTGTCGCAAGCAGCTTTTAATGCATTTTTAAAAACCCTAGAAGAGCCTCCTGCTCATGCTATTTTTATTCTGGCAACAACAGAAAAACATAAAATTATTCCAACAATTCTATCTCGTTGTCAAATTTTTGATTTTAAACGAATCGGAGTAATAGATGCTAAAAATTATCTAAAAACTATTTGTGATAAAGAACGGATCACTGCAGAAGATGACGCTCTTCATATTATCGCTCAAAAAGCGGATGGTGCAATGCGTGACGCTCTCTCAATTTTTGATCGAGTGGTCAGTTTCTCAGGAACTAATTTAACTCGAGAAGCAGTTACCGAGAATCTAAATGTATTGGACTACGAAACCTATTTCAATATGACAGATCTAGTCCTAGAAAATAACATTCCGCAAGTACTAAATGCTTTTAATACAATATTGAGCAAAGGGTTTGAAGGACACCACTTTATAAATGGGCTAGCAAGTCATTTTAGAGACTTATTAGTTGCTAAAGACAAAGAAACTTTAGCCTTATTAGAAGTTGGAGATGCTGCAAAAAAGAAATATTTAGCTCAGGCCACAAAAGCTAATACTACTTTTTTAATGCAAGCTATAAAAAAATCGAATGAGTGCGATTTAAATTACAGAGCGAGTAAAAATCAACGATTGTTGGTTGAATTAACATTAATGCAAATTGCCTCTATCACTTTTGATGGAGAAAAAAAAAAGCCAGCTAACTACATAATCCCTGCTACTTTTTTCCAAGCACTTTCTCCGGCAACGAAAGTCGTTTCAAAACCCATAGAGAAAAAAATAATAGCATCCTCTCCAAAAGAAGTTATTGCTCAAAAACCTAGGTTAGAGAAGGCATCTCGTACATCTACAGAAAGACGAACCTCTTCTCTATCTTTAAAGAGTATTCATCTAAAAAAGGAAGATCAAAAAACAGCCGTTGAGGTAAATTATGACAACCATCCAAAAGAAGAATTTACAGAAAAATCACTTCAACAACACTGGAAAGATTATACCGACTTATTGAATAAAAAAGGAGAGAGAAGTATGGCATCCATAATTGCTGCAGGCACACCTCAATTAAAAGATCGGTTTAAAATTTCATACACTGTTCCTAACAAATTAATGGCAGATCAATTTAGAAAAGGAAAACCCAAACTTTTGAAATTTTTAAGAGAACAATTAAATAATTATGGGATTGAGATTCTATTGACTCTAAATGAAGCCGTGGAGAAAAAATTTGCATACACCCCACAAGAAAAATATCATAAATTAAAAGAGATGAATCCTCTTTTAGAAAAATTACGTCAGACGTTTGAATTAGATGTATAAAAATATATTTTTTATGCCCTTAAAATTTAAACAGCAGCTACTTGGTAGTTTCCTAGTTTAAAACTTTTCCTAAATAAAATAATTTAATATTCTCTTTTGCATGATTGTTTTTTTCAAATTCAGGCAATAAATAAATACCCTGTTTATTTTCTATGAATAAAGGAATGGATTTTTCCTCCTTAGAGAAATTTCCTAATATTGAATTGTATTCTTTTTGGTCAACAATAGTTACTTCGCTAATTGTTGGATTTTCTCGATAGGCTTCACTTAAATTGATATAATCATCATAAGGTGTAAAAAAAGATTCTCGTTCTCTTCCAGAAGCTTCTGTAATCTCTTTTGAAGAGGCCATCTTGTAGGCTCCTTGTTCACCAAAATCCTCAGAATACTTATTTAAAGCATGCATATTAACTTGATCACTACCTGTCAATGCTATTAAATATCCAACATCATTTAATTCTATATTATTTGTCAATTCGTCATCATATACATCTACTTTAAAGGCTTCTAACTCTAGATTTAGTGCCTCTTGAATGAAATTTTTATTAGAATCTATTAAAATAACCCTTTTGCCTTTTTCTTTTAAGAATAAAGCTATTAGTCTTACAGCTTTCGAAGCTCCAACTAGTAAAATAGCGTCTGATTTTTTTAGAAAAACACCCACTATTTTGGCAAAAAACCGAGCAGTTGTAGCATTTAATAATACCGTTCCTAAAACAATCATAAAGACCAAAGGTGTAATATATTCTGCTCCTTCTACTCCTTGTTTTATTAATTTACTCCCAAACAAAGAAGCGATACCTGCAGCTACAATTCCACGAGGCCCCACCCAACTAATAAATAGCTTTTCATTTAATTTTAGATTTGAATGAAAAGTACTAGCAAAAACCGCTAAAGGTCTCACTACAAAAACAACTACCACAAAAAGAATCCCTGTTTTCCAGGTATATAGAAGAAACAAATCTTCAATATTAATATTTGCTGACAGTAAAATAAATAAAATAGAAATTAATAGAACACTCAAAGATTCTTTAAAATAAAGCAACTCTTTTAAATTTGCTAAGTTACTGTTACCTAACACCATACCCATAACAACCACTGCCAATAAACCAGATTCATGAGCAAAAATATCTGACAAAACAAAAACCAATAAGACCGCTGACAAAGCGACAACATTTAGTAAATAATGTGGAATTAATTTTTTGTTAATCGAAAAAGCGAGCGCATGAGCAAAGGTGAATCCGAAAGTAGTTCCAAACAATAAGATTTTACTAAACTCAATCAAGGCTGTTTTTGTGAAGGCCCCTCCACCTCCAACACTTATAAACTCAAAAACTAAAACGGCTACCAGTGCACCAATAGGATCAATCAAAATCCCCTCCCATTTTAACACCGTAGAAATGTCTTTTTTTAATGGAATGTTTCTTAAAATTGGTGTAATTACAGTAGGTCCTGTCACAATAATTAAACCTGAAAAAAGAAAAGAAAGTTCCCATCCTAAATCAAAAATATAATGCGCTACTACTCCAGCTCCAAAAAAAGTAATTGCAGAACCCAAAGTGATTAATTTGGTAATTACAGGACCAACATTCTTTATTTCACTTCTTTTAAGAGTCAAACCTCCTTCAAAAAGAATGATACTTATGGCTAAGGAAACAAAATAGTATAGACCATCTCCAGGGAAAAGACCTTTTTCTCCATTCCAAATAGGCTCTATCCATTTGCCTCCGTCATCACTTAAAAATTCTGCAGCGATGGGACCAACTAACAAACCGATTAATAATAGAGGTAGAATTGCCGGGATTTTAAACTTCCATGCAACCCATTGAGCTACGATTCCCAAAATAATAATTCCAGCTAATTCTAACATTTTTTATAATTTCATTTATTCATGTAAATTTAAGAATGTTTACGTATGATAAAAATAAAAACATTGTTTTTTATTTTGAGTTAAGTCTACTTTCTTATGAAATTGATTTAATTTTCTTTTTTTTTCGAAAAATTTGATCTGTTATTATATAGAACTTGTATCATCTACAAACATAAAATCTACTATTTTGATATTCAATTTTCAGAGGGTAAATATGGTCATAAAAAAATAACAATATTATGAATGTAACTATAGACACATAACAAATTCCACCTCAGAAAAAGAGGAAAACTTTTAAATCTATTTTAAATTTTTAGAATATGCATATATCATCCAGTCTCAGCAGTTATTTTTTATTTGATTGGAAAAAATAAAGAAAAAGTTAGAAATGTTTTCATAAATGAATTAATTTTATTCTTTTATTAAAATAATAACGAATATTATTAAAAAGCTTCACAAAATAGTATTTTATCAATTGGTCATGAATGCTTAAGTAATATTAAAAAAATAAAAGGCTTTGCTTATTTGGCAATGTGTACACAAAAATTAATATAATTATGCTAGGATTACAATTTGAAACTGAAACCTCTTGGGCAGAGATTGCAAAAGATGATTTACAACAAATTTTAACAGACCATGCATTTCTAGAGCAAAAAGCCGCATCCAATGCAGTTTCTATTATCATTAACTACTCTGAAGAAACCGCACTGGTAAAAGAAATGAGTTCTATCGCAATCGAAGAAATGCAACACTTTAAAATGGTACATCTGTTAATGGTGAAACGAGGATTCGTTTTGGGAAGAGAACAAAAAAATGACTACGCTATTCGATTACAGAAATTCTTTAACAAAACAAAAAATAGAACTGATGCACTCATACAACGACTGTTAGTTGCTGCTTTGATAGAAGCCAGAAGTTGTGAACGCTTTAAAGTATTTGCTGAAAATATGGAAGACAAAGAATTGTCTAAATTTTACACGAATTTAATGATCTCTGAAGCAAACCACTACACTGTTTTTTTAAAGTTTGCACGCCAATACCAAGATAGAGAAATCGTTGACCAAAAATGGAATGCCCTACTTGCTTTTGAAGCAGAAATGATGAAAGAGCGCGGAAAGATGGCTAAAATACATGGCTAGATACTTCATCTTCATCAAATTATTTAATTAAAACTAAATTTAAAAGATGTTCTCCAAAGAAGAAGCTGTAAAATTACGTAAAGATTTCTGGACGAGTTTTGGGAAATCATTTCCAAGGAAATGGATATTATACAAGACAAAAATAAAAGGATGTTCTTTTAAGTTTGTTGCAGACAGAAAAGAAGCACTCGTAAGTTTAGATCTCGAACATCCAGACGAATTAGTAAACCTTCTCTACTATGACCAATTACTTTCTTTAAGAACATTATTACAAATTGAACTTCCAAAGGTTATTTTTAATGACGATTATGAATTAAAAAATGGAAAAAGAATTCATAGAATATATCTCCCTTTTGAGGGAAATTTTAGCATTTACAATAAAAATACTTGGAGAGACTGTTTCGAATTTTTTAAACAGACAATGACGAAGTTCGAAGATTTCTATCATGAATATGAAGATGTAATAAAAAATATATAAATATGAATTTCACTCCTATTGTTAAAAAAGTAAAAACGATATTTGAACTAAATTAACCGCTGTATATTTGTAATATGATTAAAAATGATACTATTATTGCTTTAGCAACACCCTCTGGTGTAGGAGCAATTTCTGTAATAAGGCTTTCTGGTGAAAAAGCCATCGATACTGTAGCGGACTTTTTCAATCCAATTAAAAAAGGTAAGTCATTAAAAAATCAAAAATCACACACCATTCATCTAGGACACATTGTAAATAATGAGCTTATTTTAGATGAAGTGTTAGTGAGTGTTTTTAAAAATCCAACATCTTACACAGGGGAAAATGTCGTAGAAATATCATGTCATGGATCTTCCTATATTCAACAAGAAATCATCCAATTATTTTTAAAAAATGGTTGTAGAATGGCAGATAATGGAGAATTTACAATGCGTGCATTTCTAAATGGAAAAATAGATTTATCTCAGGCAGAAGCCGTAGCAGACTTAATTGCATCTAATTCTGCCGCAAGTCACCAAATGGCCATTCAACAAATGCGAGGTGGTATTACAAATACCTTAAAAGAACTAAGAGGTCAATTATTAGATTTTGCAGCGCTCATTGAATTGGAGCTTGATTTTTCTGGAGAAGATGTTGAGTTTGCAGACAGGACAAAGTTCAAAGACTTGGTAACGAAAATCACATTGGTCTTAAAACAGCTGATTGATTCTTTTTCGTTTGGAAATGCAATGAAAAATGGAATTCCTGTTGCCATTATAGGAGAGCCTAATGTAGGTAAATCTACGCTATTAAACTCACTTTTAAACGAGGAAAAGGCCATTGTTTCAGATATCGCAGGTACCACAAGAGACGCCATTGAAGATGAAATTATTATTGATGGAGTTGCTTTTCGATTTATAGACACTGCAGGAATCAGAGAAACCAAAGACATCATTGAAAGTATTGGTATCAAAAAAGCCTATGAAAAAGCAGAGAATGCTCAATTGATACTCTTCTTAATAGATGCAAATAAATACAAACGCTCTAAGCATGCCTTTTTATTAGAAATAGAAAATATCATCACTCGCTTTCCAAATAAAAGAGTACTCATTATTGCCAATAAAATAGATACCCTTTCCAACACCGATATTAATTTACTTCAGGAAGAAATTGATCATTTAGTGCTATTGTCAGCAAAAAATACAACAGGGATAGAAGTTTTAAAAGCTGAATTAACCTCTCTTGTCAATATTGGAGCCCTAAGTAATAATGAAACCATTGTTACAAATTCGCGGCATTTCGAAGCTTTGAATAAAGCCTTAACAGCTATTCTATCAGTACAAAAAGGAATCGATTTACAAATTTCAACTGATTTATTTTCTATTGATATCCGAGAATGTTTACGTCATTTAGGAAATATCACAGGAGAATATGACGTAGATAAAGATATCTTAGGACATATTTTTTCTAATTTTTGTATTGGGAAATAATAATTGATTGTCCTTTTTCCAAAAAAATGTATTTTCTAATTTGGTGGTTTATTTAGCTTCATTTATCTAAATTTTTAAAATAATAAGCTATTTTTTAAAAAAAAAATTAAATTTGGTAGAAAAAAAGTGAAAAATCCTCTAAAAAATGACCTCCCCCCTAACAATAATAGCCATAATTATTACGCTTAATGTAAGTGCACAAAATAATCAAATAATCACAAAATTTAGAAAGGATTCTTACTATAATTCCTCATTTGGAAAGCATGCTTTAGATTCTATCGGTTCAGGATCTTGGAATTCCGCATTTGGAGCTTATACTCTAAATAAAAACACTTCAGGAAAGTATAATTCCGCATTTGGACACAATGCTTTATATTCTAACAAAACAGGAAATAAAAATTCAGCATTTGGACACAACGCTCTACATAAAAACAATGAAGGATCTGAGAATTCTGCATTTGGACACAACGCTTTATATTATAATGAAACAGGAAAGTATAATTCCGCATTTGGGTATAAAGCTTTATATTTAAACACTTCAGGATCTTGGAATTCCGCATTTGGAAAGGATGCTTTATATTCTAACAAAACAGGAGAGTATAATTCCGCACTTGGGTATGAAGCTTTAAAAGGTAACACTTCAGGAAGTTATAATACCGCACTTGGGTATAAAGTTTTAGATAATAACACTTCAGGAAATTATAACACCGGATTAGGTTATGAAACCAGAGCAAGTAAGAAAGATGCAGAAAATCAAACAGTAATTGGGTATGGGGCAACAGGCCAATCAGATAATTCTGTAACACTGGGTAATTCACAAGTAACCGCAGTGTATATGGGACAAGAATCTGGACCTATGGCACAAAATTATGGAGCTACTGTATATGCAGCGGGATTAAACATTGACAACACAGAGTATACTGCTGAGGAGCTAAAGCAATTAAGAGGTAGTTTTTTATCATCAAAATCAACAGATGATGGTGAGGGATTCGGATTTAAACTGTCTGATTATGAGTATAAAAATACATTTCCTATTGGGAACAAAGCAGTTGATTTAAGTTATTCAGGTAATGCAAAAGATGGGGCTACCGGAGAACATTCTTTGGCCACGGGATATAATACAACAGCAAGTGAAATAGGCTCAACAGCAATGGGATTGAATACAACAGCTAGTGGAAAATATTCTTTAGCAATGGGATTTGAGACAATAGCAAGTGATTATGGTTCTTTTGTAATGGGACAATACAACATTACCAACAATGGTAAAGCAGTACAATACAATGCTAATAATACTGCATTTGTCATTGGAAATGGAACCGCTTTTAATAACAAATATAATGCCTTTAAAGTGCTATTTAATGGAGATACAACAATTGGTAATAATATAATTGTTAACGGAGATACAACAATTGGTAATAATATAATTGTTAACAGAGATACTATAAATGTTAATGGAAAACTTTTTTTTGATGAAAAAGAACTTAGGATGGACAAATTAAAGCTATTAGATGGAGTCATATTATCATCAGTAACAAAAGAAAAGAAAACTGGATTTAGACTATCACTATCACGAGAAATCACATATAAGAGGCTTTACGGAGATATTGGGAACAAAGCAGTTGATGTAAGTTATTCTTATTTAAAAAGTAGCTCGGGATATACTACAGAAGCAGATAATGGGGCTATTGGAGATTATTCTTTAGCCATGGGATTTAATACAAAAGCGAATGGTTATGCCTCAACAGCGTTCCAACATAATACAACAGCAAGTGAAATAGGCTCAACAGCAATGGGATTGGATACAACAGCAAGTGGAGAAAACTCAACAGCAATGGGATTGGATACAACAGCAAGTGGAAACTACTCAACAGCATTTGGAAATAGAACAACAGCAAGTGATTATGGTTCTTTTGTAATAGGACAATACAACAATGCACTTTCGGAAGTTACCAAAAATGATAGTGCAACAGATTACGATCCTGACAATACTGCATTTGTCATTGGAAATGGAACTGATTCTGATAAAAAATCTGATGCCTTTAAAGTGCTATTTAATGGTGATGCAACAATTGGTGAAAATTTAACAATAAGTGGAGATATTGATATTCCTTCGGATGTAAGACTCAAAGCAAACATTGCATCCTTAGGTTCTTCACTTTACAAACTATTACTGATTGATGGAAAGACCTATACCATAAAAAAAAATGGGAAACAAAAAATAGGAGTAATTGCTCAAGACATTCAAAAAGTGTTTCCTGAACTAGTAAATAATGATGTAAACAAAATGTTGGCTGTAAACTATCAAGGATTAATCCCTATTCTCATCAATGCAATTAAAGAACAAAATGACAAAATTTCAAGATTAGAACATTTGATAGAAAAAAAATAAAAAAATATTATGAAAAGAATAACTGCATTGATAGCGCTTGCTATTATATTTAATGTAAATGCCCAAGTCTACAACACAAGTTATGGAGAATATTCTCTGTATAACAACACACTAGGAAATTATAATTCCGCATTTGGAGTTGACGCTTTATATTCTAACACTTCAGAAAATTCTAATTCCGCGTTTGGTGCTCAGTCTCTATCATCAAACAAAGGATGGTATAATTCCGCAGCTGGATATCAATCTCTATTTAGAAATGATAAAGGAGAGTATAATTCTGCATTTGGTGTATTTTCTTTACGTGAAAACTTATTCGGAAGTCATAATTCCGCATTTGGTGTAATTTCTTTATATTATAACACTTCGGGAAAGAATAATTCTGCATTTGGGTATTCAGCCCTGAGTAGTAACGCTTCAGGAATGGATAATACCGCATTTGGACATAGTGCTTTACTTTCTAATCTTAAAAATTTTAATACCGCATTTGGAAACGGCGCTCTAGATACAATCACAAAAGGAGAGCAGAACACCGGGTTAGGTCATAACACCAGAGCAAGTAAGAAAGATGCAAAAAATCAAACAGTAATTGGGTATGGGACAACAGGCCAATCAGATAATTCTGTAACACTGGGTAATTCAGAAGTAACCGCAGTGTATATGGGACAAAATTCTGGAGCTACTGTATATGCAGCGGGATTAAACATTGAAAACACAGAGTTTACTGCTGAGGATCTAAAGAAATTAAAAGGTAGTTTTTTATCATCAGTAAAAGAAAATAATAATACTGGATTTAGACTGTCTGCGTCTGCTTACAAGGATGAAAATTATGGAGATATAGGGGACAAAGCAGTTGATTTAAGTTATTCAAATACTAAAAGTGATACAAATGGAGCTAGTGGAAAATATTCTTTAGCCATGGGATTGAATACAACAGCAAGTGGAGAAGGCTCAACAGCAAGTGGTTCTTACTCAACAGCAAATGGTTCTTACTCAACAGCAATGGGATTTAATACAATAGCAAGTGATTTTGGTTCTCTTGTAATAGGACAATACAACGATGCACTTTCATCAGTTACCACAGATGGTAGTGCAGATCAATACAATGCTAACAATACCGCTTTTGTCATTGGAAATGGAACTGCTCCTGATAACAAATCTGATGCCTTTAAAGTGGCGTATAATGGAGATGCAACAATTGGTAAAGATTTAACCATTAAAGGAAAACTTATTATTGATGAAAAGGAACTTAGTTCTGATAAGATAGACGAATTAAATAGAGGCATATTATCATCAGTAACAGAAAATAATAATACTGGATTTAGACTGTCTGCTTATTCAGATACTAATTACGGAAATATAGGGGACAAAGCAATTGATTTAAGTCATTCAGATACTGAAAGTACTACACAAGGGGCTATGGGAAAACATTCTTTAGCCACAGGATTTAGAACAACAGCAAGTGGAGAACACTCAACAGCAAGTGGATACATGTCAACAGCAAGCGGAAGAGGCTCAACAGCAATAGGAAATAATACAACAGCAAGTGATTATGGTTCTTTTGTAATAGGACAATACAACCATGCACTTTCATCAGTTACCACAAATGGTGGTGCAACAGCTTACAATGCTGATAATACTGCATTTGTCATTGGAAATGGAACTGCTCCTGATAACAAATCTGATGCCTTTAAAGTGCTATTTAATGGAGATGCAACAATTGGTAAAGATTTAAGCATTAAAGGAAAACTTATTATTGATGGAAAGGAACTTAAACTTAGTTCTGATAAGATAGACAAATTAAATGGAGGCATATTATCATCAGTAAAAGAAAATAATATTGAAGGATTTAGACTGTCTGCTTATCCAGATACTAATTATGGAAATATAGGGGAAAAAGCAGTTGATTTAAGTTATTCAGATACTAAAAGTAATACTCAAGGGGCTATGGGAAAACATTCTTTAGCCACGGGATTGAATACAACAGCAAGTGAGTCCTACTCAACAGCAATGGGATTGAATACAACAGCAAGTGAGTCCTACTCAACAGCAATGGGATATGAAACAAAAGCAAATGGAGAAGGCTCAACAGCAATGGGAAAACATACAACAGCTAGTGGAGAAAGCTCAACAGCAATGGGAAAACATACAACAGCTAGTGGATACTTCTCAACAGCAAGTGGAGAAAACTCAACAGCAAGTGGAAGGAGCTCAACAGCAAGTGGTGCTCACTCAACAGCAAGTGGTAAGTACTCAACAGCAATGGGAAATAATACAACAGCTAGTGGAAAATATTCCTTAGCCACAGGAAATAATACAACAGCTAGTGGAAAATATTCTTTATCCACGGGAAATAATACAACAGCTAGTGGAGAACACTCAACAGCAGGTGGATACATGTCAACAGCAAGTGGGAACTACTCAACAGCAATGGGATATGAAACAATAGCAAGTGATCATGGTTCTTTAGTAATAGGACAATACAACGAGGCACTTTCATCAGTTACATCAAATGGTAGTGCAACTGCTTACAATGCTAATAATACTGCATTTGTCATTGGAAATGGAACTTCTTTTAATAAAAAATCTGATGCCTTTAAAGTGCTATTTAATGGGGATGCTACAGTCAGTAATAACTTAACAGTAACTGGCGATATACACGTTTCTTCGGATGCAAGACTCAAAGCCAATATTGTATCACTAGGTTCCACACTTGCCAAACTATTATTGATTGATGGAAAGACCTTTACCATGAAAAAAAATGGGAAACAAAAAATAGGAGTATTGGCGCAAAATATTCAAGAAGTATTTCCTGAACTAGTAAGCAAAGATGACAATAAAATGTTAGCTGTAAACTATCAAGGGTTAGTTCCTGTACTGATCAATGCATTAAAAGAACAAGATGCTAAGATGAAAAAACAAGATGCTAAAATGAAAAAACAAGATGCTAAAATTTCAAGATTAGAAGGTTTGGTAGAAAAACTAATAACCGATAAATAAAAGATTCTAGTCCATTTATATAGGAACCCTTACTTTCAAAATCTCTAACTCAGAATTCGTTTGAAGTATATTAAGTTGTATTTTGGGTGATAAGAATTGTTTGCATTTTTTTTAAGAAAGGGGTTTTTATTTTTCATAACAGTCTCAGAAACCAACATAACGAGTAAAATCTCTATTGATTTTGATATAGAAATATATATGATAGTTGGAACTATGGCAATCTTACTTATTCCAAAATATCCAGTAGTAATTTATACACCAGCTCAGTAGTTAAACTTTTATAGTTGTAATTTAAAAGTATTATATTTGAGATGAAAAAGACTAAAAAAAATTACTATGAAAAAATTAACCGCAATGATAGCGCTAGCTATTATATATAGTGTCGATGGACAAAACTTTAGAGCAACTGGTAACGAAAATGGATTTGGCAGTGGACAATACAATACTGCAACTGGAAATTATTCTTTAAACAATCACACTACAGGAATAGGAAATACCGCATCGGGTAGTTATACTTTGTATAATAATACTTCAGGAGCTTCCAATACTACGTTTGGAAGTTTCTCTTCAGCATACAATACCACAGGAAGTTCTAATACTGCTTCTGGTTACTATGCTTTACATACAAATTCTACAGGGAATCATAATACAGCTATTGGACGTGAAGCTATGTATTACAATACAATTGGAAATTACAATAGCGCATCGGGAAGTTATGCTTTATACTACAATACCACAGGAGCAAATAATACTGCTACAGGATATAATGTTTTAAAAAACAATACCTCGGGAGATAATAATAACGCGTCAGGCAGTCATGCTTTGTATTTTAACTCTACTGGGAATTTTAACACTGCCTCTGGTAATTATGCTTTACACAATACTACAACAGGATCTCTTAATACTGCTTTTGGTGGTTGGTCATTGGGAAATAATACCACGGGATCTAATAATACTGCCTTAGGAACTTATGCACAGGGAAGTTCAGATAATGCAACAAATCAAACAGTAATTGGGTATGGGGCAACAGGCCAATCAGATAATTCTGTAACACTGGGTAATTCAGAAGTAACCGCAGTGTATATGGGACAAAACTCAAGTGCAACTGTATATGCAGCGGGATTAAGAACAGCCTCTAATACTATACTGACA
>Ga0206677_10001499_pt1 | contig 21556 bp, 15 predicted proteins | sample M130m12015metaG_FD_155475 | JGI IMG/M metagenome (GOLD analysis project Ga0206677, IMG submission 155475) | Ammonia-oxidizing marine archaeal communities from Monterey Bay, California, United States - M1 30m 12015 | ecosystem: Environmental > Aquatic > Marine > Intertidal zone | place: USA...
TGCCAAGTATGTCTCTGTCTTAGGGCAGAGGGGTGCGATTGGTGGTAAGTTGGTTGACTTCACAGGTAATGTATTCCAAGGTGGTGAGGGTGCGGTTCCATTTAATTCTGGTGCGGTGTTCTATGGTTCGTTCTATGGTAAGGCACTTGAAGCAATCAAGTCGAACCACGCAGACAAGGCAGACCTCTCACTCAGATCATACTATGCTGAAAACTCTAAACACGCATTGACTGCGGTCACTGCGGGTACTGCCGCAACTGGTGCGTCATCATTCTCACCACCTAAGATTCTCACAGCAGGTATTCATATACCTATGCTTGCATTAGAAGAGATGGCACTACCAAGTGGTCACGCAGAACCACCTCAAGCACACATCACCCCCGACTGGGTAGTTGGTCAAGTTGCTAATGGTGACTTTGCGATTAGGACTGTTGTGATTGATGGAGGGGATGTGTTGTTGACCAAGACATTACTTACGGATGACTATGAGGATGTGTTCAATCATGTTCCATCAACCCAAGAGATTCGTTCTGCGTTTAGAAACGAAGCATCCAGAAATGCAATCGGAGGAATACTTGTTTCCGAAGAAAGACTTAATACAAAATACAAAGTAAAGGCACCACCGAAGGTCGGTAGAACAGTGAAGAAATCCCCATCATCTAGATTCGGATTTGAACCTATTGGTAATGCAGTTGAGAATAGAGGAAAGAGGTTTACACCATGATAATATTAGTTGATCCAGTATATAATCCCAACAATCAGGGACAGATTACATCTGCAACCAAACTCGGCCCCGGTGTGACGATTGCCAAGTTTCTTGGTGCGTATGGTGACAAGACTCCGTTCAATCATGTGACCACTAATACTGAACGACAACAGATTGCTCGACACTTGTATCTACAGGCAGAGGCAATGAGAGTCATCAACGGTAACACGGTCAACTTTAATGATGTTCGTATGGTTGTGTCTGAGGGTCTCTACAAACTCCGAGAGAGTGATGAGGGTAATGAGACCATGCAGAAGAAAGCAGATGGTAGACTTGTTTACTATCAAGTGGTGGATCAGGAAGGTAAGATCAGTCTGGAGAAGACATTTGATGTGGCAGAATATCTGAAAGATTATATCAAGTTCAAGGCACTGTATCTGGACTATGACAACTATAATCCAGATGGAAGTCTCACTGCACAGATTGGTATTGAGTTCCCGACTACACCCGAAACCTTTGACATTAACTTCAAGGGAGATGTAGAAACCTATTTCAATAATCATCTCCAAAGTAAAAACGAATTAGTAGAAATAAAGGAAAGTGACTAAAAAGTCATATAAATAGAACTATGGCAATACGAAGATCATTCGCACAAGAAGATACTAACCTTAATACGGTTTCGATTACATCGACTCGTACTAAGCAGTATACCGATATCGATTTGACATTCACTCCTAAACCTTCTAGTGGAGACATCTATAAGAAGTTTGGTCTAAGTGCAGTGAAACAAGCGGTGAAGACACTCGTGCTTACTAATTCTCACGAGAAACCTTTCAGTCCAGATTTTGGAGTGAACATAAGGGATCAACTATTTGAACTAGCAGATAGAAGAGGATCATCTATGGTGAAAACTAATATCATAGAAAACATTGAGGTCTATGAACCTAGAGCAGAGATTCTAGATGTCAGAGTATCTCTACAACCAGATGTCAATCTTTTAGATGTAGTAATAAAATTCAAAGTAGTGAATACTGAGGAACAGGTCGAATTCACTACCACACTTTCAAGGTTAAGATAACATGGCAACAACAATAAAATCGACAGCGTTAGATTTTGATGCGATCAAAAATAACTTAAAGGTATTCCTTGCACAGAAAGATGAGTTTGCGGATTATAACTTTGAAGCATCTGGTCTGTCAAATATCTTGGATGTTCTTGCATACAACACCCACTACAATGCTTTGACTGCAAACTTTGCCTTGAACGAATCATTCCTTGGGACTGCACAGTTGCGTAGTTCTTTGGTATCTCTTGCAGAGGGTATTGGTTATATTCCTGATTCAATGAACTCTGCACAAGCAATTGTTAATATCTCATTGAATCTATCTGCTGTTGTTGATCGTGATCCTACAATACAGATTAAATCGGGATACAAGTTTAATTCATCGATTGATGGTGTTGACTATGTATTCCAGACTCAGGAAGATATTAGTGCTGATGAGATTGGAAATACTGGTTTGTACAGATTCTCTGATGCATCTGGTTCTGAGAACATTAAAGTATTTGAGGGTACGGAGAGGGTTAAAACTTTCATCGTATCTCGTGCCGAAGACAATGAAATTTATATGGTGCCAGACGCAACGATGGATACTTCTACTGCGATTGTTCGTGTGTATGAACAACCATCGTCTTCTGTATTCACACCCTATACAAACATTATTGACGCCAATACTATTAGTTCCAACTCTACATTGTACATCCTAAAAGAATCTCCCAACGGTTTATTTGAATTGTCATTCGGTAATGGTAATACTCTGGGACAAGCACCCAAGACTGGTTCAAAGGTTACTGTAACCTACCTTGCCGCTAGTGGTGCGGATGCGAACTCTGCTAAAGTATTTGAACCACAGACGGGTGTTAATGTTTCGGGATCAAACTACGATTTGACTGTGTCAACTGTCGCTGCATCGGTAGGGGGTTCTGCAAAAGAAACTTCAGAATCTATTCGACAGAATGCACCATTCCAATATGCAACTCAGAACCGAATGGTTACTGCGGTTGACTATTCTTCACTGGTACTACGAAACTTCTCTACCTTGATCAAAGACATTCAGTCATTTGGTGGTGAGGATGCACTTGAACCAGAATATGGAACAGTATTTTTATCAATTCTGTTTAATGCAGATGTTGATGATACTACCATACAGAATACAAAGGATGCTGTCCAAGACCTCTCAAAACAATTATCGGTTGCATCTTTCCAACTCAAGTTTACTGATCCTGTCAAGACTTTCGTGGGAACGAATACATTCTTCCAGTTCAATCCAAGTCTGACCACACTATCTGAGAATAGTATTAAGGATTCTGTGAACAATACGATTAAACAGTACTTTGCAGATAACACTGGCAAGTTCGGACAGTCATATAGACGATCTAATATGTTATCATTGATCGATGACGTAAGTCCCGCCATTCTATCTTCTCGTTCAGAGACATTTGTCCAGAGACGATTTACTCCTATTCCAACCAAGATAGAAGATCATACATTGCGATTCGCTGTTCAACTGGCAACTCCTGATGATGTAAATCACATAATAAAATCTTCAACATTCCTCTTTAGAAACAAAGTGTGTATAGTAAGGAATAAGTTGAATACAAACAAACTAGAAGTATTTAACAACGAAGATCAGGAAGTTATTGTTGATAATGTAGGTTCGTATACTGGTGACACGGTTTCTATTGTGGGTCTACAGGTAGATAACTTTATTGGTGTAGATAGTTTTATTAAGATATCTGCAAAACCTGCCAACGAGAGTGCTTTATCACCACTACGATCAGATATTATAGAAATAGACCCCTCTGCAACAATTATTAATGTGGTTGAACTTGAGAGTGGAGTTACTAACTAATGTTCAAGAAGGATGCTACACTAACAGACATTGGTCGAAGAGAACTTGGGAACTTTACTACTCATGAAGTAGATCAAGTATTACCAGCTTTCTTCGTAGAAGAGTATCCTAAAATTGTTAGTCTGTTGAATCATTATTATGACTTTGAGCATACTGATGATTCTCCGGCAAAGATGATTCACGACTTATTTTTAAATCGAGACATCACGCAGACAGACCTACAACTATTATCATACATCGAAACCGAACTTCTGTTAGGACAATCATTCTTTGAAGGATTCTCTGATAAACGTGCCGCTGCAAAATATTCCAACCAGTTGTATCGTGCGAAGGGAACTAAGTATTCAATTCAACAGTTCTTCAGAATCTTCTTTGGAGTTGACCCCGATGTGGTCTATACCAAAGAAAATGTATTTAAGATCGGGGAAGAGAAATCTACTATTGGTGTTGAGAATCAAAAATACCTTACCAATGATAAACTATATCAGACATTCGCTCTACTTATAAAAACTGACATTTCTTCGAAGGAATGGAACTCACCTTATAAGTTGTTCGTCCACCCCGCAGGAATGTTTGTTGGATCGGAAGTTCAGATAGTCTCAGCAGTAGAAGATGCACTGTCTGCTCCATTGGTCGTGATTGAACCACCACCACCTCTTGCGGTTCATGCAACTGCATCGTTTGGGGACTTTGGAAATACAGATATGACTTCACTTGTAGATGACGAATATATAGATTCAGCAGGGGTTCTAAGTAGAATTAGACCAGAACTTATTTCACTAGATACTCTGTCATTAGAACAGATAGAAAAAATCAACAATCAGTACTCGTCACTTAGAGAGGCACAGATTGCAGGTTCACCAACATTCGATGATTCGGATGAAGTTGGAACTAATGGTATGGACTTGAGTAATGCATTCTCGTTCGAGACAATTGACCAAGAACGGCATCAATTTTGGAGTGCAGACTCCGATCAATATATAAAAAGTTTCACATTATAACTTATAAACTCTTATAAATAGTATGAACAACAGGACTATAAAATGGCACGACAGACATTAAACAGAGGCACAGTAGCAAACGATGGTACGGGTGATACCCTACGAACTGCCGCCCAGAAGATAAACGAAAACTTCAGTGAATTATACCATGTCATTGGTGGCGATAGTGCGACTTCGACAGTAAGATTAACTGCTCTAGGTGCTGTGTTTGAAGGTCAGAATGCAGACGATCATGAGACTACCCTTATTGCGATAGAACCTACTGCGGATAATAATGTGTACCTCCCTAATGATGGTGGAACACTGATTCTGGATTCTTGTTCTCAGACATTGACTAACAAGACTATTCTTGTTCCGACAATGACAACACCGAAGATACGAGACGCTGATGCGAGTCACACATACAATATAACAGTGGGCAACATTACACAAAATCGCAACATTGCACTGCCCGCATTGTCTGTCAGTGACACATTCGTATTTGAGAATCATACTCAAACGTTGACCAATAAGACGTTCGATGCACCGACAATGAATAATCCACAACTCGGTGGTCTGAATGCTGGTGCAAAAATCTTAGATAGTGCTAGTAATACTAGACTCACATTTGCTACAACTGCAAGTGCGGTTAACCATGTTCAGATAACTAACTCCGCAACAGGTAGTAACCCATCGGTAGATGTAGAAGGTACGGATACTAATATATCTCTTGAACTATCCGCAAAGGGTACGGGTGCAATTGAGATCATGAATAAGTTAGTTCTCCAAAAGGGAACTGACGTTGCTGCAACTGAAGCAATAGATTTAACTGAACCTCTGACAATCTTCAACTCAGGTAGTACAATTAGTCCTACGATTGGAGACGGAACAATTATGGGTGAAGTACAATACTTATCCAACATTGGAACTGGTCAAGTTAATTTACAAGCAGGAAGTTCCTCCAAGATATTTGGCGTCAACAACAATAAACAAGTTGAGTTTAGTCAAGGTGATGGTTGTATATTAGTATGGAATAGTACTGCAAGTAAATGGTTTTTCGTATCCAATAGTGGTGCGACAATAAATAACGCATAATTTAACAGGAACAAAACATAATGGCGATCTTAACAAACCCAATTAAAAAGCAAGTAATCCAAGACTTGAAGACCGACATGGATTCTTCGGGTACTCATTACTATGCGGTAATTGGTCGTTCTGAACCTTGGGACTCAGCGGATACTATACCTACCGCAGTCAACACTGCACGAGAGGAAAGAAACTTCCGTCTCGGTTTACAGTCTGCGAAGAAGGTAGTTGACCTCTCATTCTGTGTGCCTCGATACAACTGGTCATCTGGTGCAATTTATTCTCAGTATGATGACGCACAGGTCGGGTATCCTACTCAGACATACTATGTGATGAATGACGAAAACCAAGTTTATCTGTGTATTCAACAGGCAAGGAACAGTGCGGGTCAGGCACAGGTGTCTACTGATCAACCTTCTGGTGGTACAGATGGTGTTCCTTTTGATACTCCTGATAGATATATTTGGAAGTTCTTGTACTCTATCGGTGCGGCGGCCGCATCTAAGTTTATGTCTGCGAACTATATTCCAGTTAAACTACAGGGTGCCACAGATGGTTCATCAACCGCAGCCGAGGTAGAACAACTCGCAATTCAAACTGCCGCAACTACGGGACAGATCATCGGTTATGCGGTTGACTCAGGTGGTGCGGGATATACCTCTTCACCTACTGTGACAATCAGTGGTAATGGTACAGGTGCAAAAGCGGATGCGACTATCTCAGGTACTCAGGTGTCAAAGGTAACTCTGATTGATAGTGATGATAACTATACGATGGGTTCTGGATACGACTATGCCACGGTGACGGTAACAGGTGGTGGTTCACCAACCAAACCCGCCAAGGTTCGTGCCATATTCGGTAGTCCGTTAGGACTGGGTGGTGATCCAAGAGATGATCTCCGTGCTACGGCAATTATGATGAACGCTAAACCAAGTGGTGATGAATCAACTGACTTTATTGTTGGTAATGACTTCCGTCAGGTTGGTTTGTTAAAGAACCCCTATCCACACAGTCCCGATTCAGCAGGTGACCTTTTCGTGCAAACTACAGGTATTATGTTGAAGAAACTGAGTTTCTCTAATGTGACTTCTGATTTCAGTGCAGATGAACTCATCGAAGGTGAAACTTCTGGTGCAAAAGCATATGTGGACAAAGTTGGAACTGATGAACTTTTCTATCACCAGAATGAAGAAACAGGATTCACTGACTTTAGTGCCGCAGAACAAGTCACTAGATCAGGTGGTGTTGGTGGTGGTGTAGGTACAACTACCGCATCAAACCCTATCACCCTTTCAGAAATTGATACCATGTCTGGAGAAGTACTATATATTGATAACCGTGCAAAAGTTGCACGTGCAAGTGATCAGACAGAAGATATTAAACTCGTAATACAAATTTAGGATAAGAGATAATGCCAAAGACATTTACATCCAATGTATTCTCCTCCTCTTACAAGGATGATTTTGTAGATAGTGATAACTATCACAGAATCCTCTTTAATAGTGGTCGTGCTCTGCAAGCAAGGGAACTCACTCAGTTACAAACTATTATCCAAGAGGAAATAGGAAGATTTGGTAGAAACATTTTCAAGGAAGGTGGCGCTGTCAATCCAGGCGGGCCTACTATCCACAACGATTATGAGTTTGTTAAATTAAACACTACAGCAACAGACCACGGACTTCCCGCTGATCCAAACACTCTGGTCGGAACAACCTTTACTGGTACTGTTTCTCAGGTTGAAGCAAAGGTTCTACAAGTTGTTCCTTCCGAGAATGGTGATCCTTCTACATTATATGTTCAGTATATAGGCACTGATGGTGCGGAGTCAGGTGATACTGCTATTCGTTTCACACCCGATGAAATCATCAACAACACAGTAAAAAACTTAAAGGTCGCCTCCACTGTTGGTACTACTCTCCCTGTTGGACAGGGTTGTAAGATTTCTAATGCGGAAGGTGACTTCTTTACTCGTGGACATTTCGTATTTGTAAAGGGTCAGTCGATAATCCTTTCCAAATATAGTAGATACCCAACCAAGGTTGTTGGTTTCAAAGTAATAGAAGATATTGTAACTACTGCGGATGACGTAAACTTGTACGATAACCAAGGTTCTACTCCGAACCTTGCTTCGCCTGGCGCAGATCGTTACCGTATCCAACTCACTCTGACAACCAAAGATTTGATACAAACAGATGAAAACTTTGTATACTACTGTGACGTATTGGAAGGTAACATTGTTGACCAAGTAAAGGGTACTGATGATTACAATGCACCCAATAAACTTCTTGCCGATAGAACATTCGAAGAGTCTGGTAACTACATTGTAAATCCATTTACAGTCGATTTTTCTGATTCTGCCGATGACATCACTGCGACCGTATCAGATGGTATTGCATATGTGAATGGTTATCGTGGCGCAACCGAGAAACCTACTCCATTAGTTATTCCTAAACCTCGTTCAACTGCAACAGTTGAAAACCAATTTACAGGTGTTGCCTATGGGCAGTACTTTATTTGTAGTGGATTAAAAGGTCTACTTGACACTCGAACCTATGCCACACAAAATCTATCAACAAGTACAACCGATCCATCTGGTAGTGTGATTGGTACTGCACGAGTTCGGTATGTCGAAGAAGATGGTTCAACCTTCCGTGTTTACCTCTTCGACATTAAGATGAACTCTGGTCAGTCTTTGCGTAATGCTAAGACTGTTGGTACTAACGCAACCAATCGTGGTGTCATCTCTCTTGAAGGTTCGCCAGGTAAAGCAGTATTAATAGATGCTCGCAATACTAATTTAGTTTATGCTGTTCCCAATCCTCGACCCAAAGTACTTACAGATATTTCTTACGAGGTTCAACGAATATTAACTGGTACTGCCAGTGGAACTCAACTACAGTTTACCGTGACAACTAATGGAGAAGTATTCTCTAACGAATCTCAGTGGATTGTTTGTGATGCAGATGGTGATGTTATATCTCCAACTATCACATTCAGCAATGGTAATGAAGAAGCAACAATTACAGGACTGGCAAACGAAGCACATACTGTCTATGCCAAAGTAAGTAAGGGACTTCCATCTGTTCGTCTGAAAGACCTTACCGATGTGACCGTAACAACCACAGTGACCACTGGTTCTGATGGTGTTAAATATATCGATCTAGGTGTCACAGACATCTATGAGGTTTCGGCAGTAAAACTAGGAAGTTCTAGTGGTGATGATATCTCTCACCTATTCAACTTAGACAATGGACAACGTGCCGGATTCTATGGTCTGGGTCGTATGGTACTTGAGACTGGTGCAACGGCACCGGCCGGAAATGTCTATGTTGCATTCAAACACTTCACTCATGGTACAGGTGACTTCTTCTCTGTAACCTCTTACAATGGTCAAGTTGATTACGAGGACATTCCTAATTTCTCAAGTGGAATAAGTACCTCCGTGAACCTACGAGATGTGATTGACTTCCGTAATAGTGTGAATTCTAGTAATGCATTTGTTGCATCGACCGCAACAGAAATTCCTACCAATGGTGATGTTGTTCAGGCAGATGTTGAATACTATCTACCTCGTGCGGATAAGATTGTTGTCACTACTCAAGGTGAAGTCAAACACATTCAAGGTGAGGCGGGATTCACTTCTCAGGTGCCTGCAACTCCCGAAAACACTTTGCCATTATTTAATGTTGAACACAATGCTTATGGTCTGAATGATTCTGATGTGGTTGTTGTGCCATTCAAGGCAAAACGATTCACAATGAAAGATATCTCCAAACTGGAAGATCGAATCGATAAGGTAGAGGAAGCGACTGCATTAAGTCTACTTGAGGTTGACACTGCGAATCTGATGGTATTAGATGAAGACGGTAACCCAAGAACCAAGTCTGGTTTCTTTGTAGATAACTTTGCAGACAGAACATTCTCTGATGGAGATAACATTGAATATCGTGCCGCAATTGATCCGTCACGAGGTCTGTTATCAGTACCTACTATAGAAGATGATGTGATTCTCACATACGTTCCTTCTAAGTCAACTAACACTATTTTGAAAGGTGATACCGTTTACTTGAACTATTCGGAATCTGCCACTATCACACAGACACTTGTATCTGGTACAGAGAATGTAAACCCATTCGCAGTTATCACTGGTGAAGGTAACATTACTATGTCACCCGCAACCGACAACTGGTTCCAGACCAAGTATAATCCTGCCAATATAATCAACAAAACGGCAGTAGAGAATACCGAAGTCAATCTGGGTAACATTAGTACTGGTTTTATGCACTTCAACAAAGGGGAGAAACAGAAAAGGGCATGGCTCTGGGGTGGTGGTAACACATATGTTCCGATCACTGGTTTTAGCACTACACAATCAAATGTTGGTAGTGGTTGGAGAGGAACTCCCGCATGGAACTGGAGAGGTGTTGTTCAAGAAGGTTCTAGAAATGTTGAGGTTGGTAATCGCAATGGCGGTAATCGAAACTCAGACTTCAATATTATTGGTTCTTTCTCACAACGAGTCGTTACAGGTACAAAGACTATTCGTAAGGTAGTTGGTGATCGAACTGTGTCATTGACATTCCTACCATTCATTCGTTCACGAAAAGTATTCTTCCGTGCCGAGGGTCTACGACCTAGTACTAAGTTCTTCGCATTCTTTGATAATAAGAGTGTTGATGCATTCTGTAAGACTGAAACATTCAAACGATATGGTGCCATTGCTACAGACGCACAATATGCTAATAGCATGAGAAAGTCAACTTCTCACCCCGAAGGAACTAATGAATTATTAAGTGATGCAACTGGTAAGATCGAAGGTTCTTTCTTCATTCCATCTTCAGAAACTACACGTTTCCGTGCGGGTACAAGAGAATTTAAATTACTTGACATTAGTAAGAATGATGATGATGCGGCACTTTCAAGTGCATCGTTCAACTATACTGCACAGGGTACTCTAGATACTAGACAGAAGACTATTACTTCTACTCGTGTCACTCAGGTCAGAACTCAGAGGTGGACTCAGACCCAACGAGTTAAAGTAACTGACCCACTTGCACAATCTTTCTTTGTAACTAGTCCGAGTGGCATCTACGTTACTAAGATTCAGACTTATTTTAGTACCAAGGATTCTAGTATTCCGGTTCAGTTACAGATTCGACCAATGGTTAATGGTCACCCAAGTTCGACTGAGATTCACGGACAATCTGTTAAGTTCTTGAACCCTTCTAATGTAAACTTACCTTCTGCACAAACACAGGCTGCGGTAGAAGCTGCACCGACTACTTTCGAGTTTGAAGAACCCATCTTCTTGAATCCCGAAACAGAGTATGCGATTGTAATTCTTGCGGAATCTACTGAATACAATGCCTATGTCGCAGAGACCTATGCGTTTGAGTTAGGTTCTACGGAGAAGAGAATTTCTCGTCAACCATCTATGGGATCGCTGTTTAAGTCTCAGAATGGTACGACTTGGGAACCAGATCAAACCAAAGACCTTGCGTTCAAAATCTTTACTGCTAACTTTGATGCATCTGGTACTGCGGTGTTTGAGAACCGTGATGTCGATAAAGAAATACTGGATAACAACCCAATATACATGAGTGCTGATCATGGTGCAGACAGTGATGCGGTATTTGTACTCGCTCCTAATCATGGATTCAAGATCAATGATAAAGTAAATATGGAAGGTCTTACCGCTGCAACAACTTACAATGGTGTTAAAGGTTCTTCAATCAATGGTGAACGAACTATTACTGCGATAGATGGATTTGGTTTTAAGTTTAACGCTGACTCATCTGCGACATCATCTGGTAGATTTGGTGGTGAGAACATCCTGATTGACAAACAAGTTCTATTTGATATTTGTTCACCAAACTTTACTACAATGTTGCCAGATGATACTTCTCTGGTTTATAACAGTAAGTTCATGACTGGCTCATCAATTGGAGGTGGTCAGACTAGTTACATAAAAGACGTTGCATACAGTAATGAGATTGTTATTGGAGACGAGAACTATTTCCCCGCTCCACGATTGGTTGCAAACCCATCGAACGAAGTTATTGAGTTGGGTGTTAATGAGAGATCAGTAACAATCAAAGTTGATATGTCAACATCTCAACCATCGGTAAGTCCTGTAATTGACACACAGGGTGCATCTTTGACAACCGAATCAAATCGGATTGACAACCAACAGTCTGCGGTTGTAACAACTGGGTTCAACACTCCATTAACATACTCTGCGGAGACTAATGCATTTGGTGGTTCTTCACTTGCGAAACACATTACCAGTATTGCTAGTTTGGAAGAACCTGCTATTGGTATGAAGGTGATTCTCGCTGCACTAAGACCACCGGGCAGTTCTTTAGAATTATACTTCCGTACCGCTAATGATGGTGATGATATCATTGGTACAAACTGGACACTAATTTCACCAGAAAGGACAGTTGCACCAGATGCGACAAACTTCCGAGAGTACCGTTATCTGATTGGTGGTGATAGTGGAACACTAGATGAATTCACTGAGTATCAATTTAAGTTGGTGTTCAAGGGAACTAACTCATCCTCAGTTCCGTTCATACGAGACTTCCGTGCAATTGCGATGGCGACATAATGAGTCGGTATGTATCCGTAGAAGGAAACCCGAATTTAGGAAGATGTCCAAATTCGGGTGCCATTATTAATATAAATAAAGATGAGATACAAAAAGCAAAAGCAATAAAGATTGCACGAAAAAATAAAGATAAAGAGTTCCAAGAGTTAAAACAAGATGTTGAAGAACTCAAAGTACTCCTCAATAAATTAGTAGAGAAACTATAATGGCATCAAGAACTCCGAACGTGACCGTCACTGACATTCAGGATACCTTTACTACACTGGTATCTAATCTGAATCATATTTCATATGATGTCGGTGCTACAGGAAGTTTAACCACAAACCAAGATTCTGATTTAGTTGGTTCTATCAACGAACTTGAACTTGCGGTTCGAGGGACTTCTAACAATCTAGTAGCGGCAGATTTAGCAACTGGTGGTCTTACTGCAACCGACCTCACTGCGGCAGTCGTTGAACTAGACTCTGACATTGGTGCGAGACCACACACAACTCTGACTACTGTTGCGAAAACTCTTACAGGTTCAGTTAATGAACTGGATGCAGAGTTGGGTACGATCACTGCGGGTGTAATGGGTACAACTGCATCGACAGTATCAGGTGCAATTTCAGAGATACATACTGATATCCAGATTGATTCGGATGGTTTAAACAATAACCTAAACCCCGCTGGTATATTCGAATCGTTCTTTACTGTAGATAGTTCTATTGGTAACCTCGCAAGTCTTACCGCCACTATCACAGATCGAACTAGTCTTGTGACTGCGATCAATTCAAACAAGGCACAAATCGACCTACTGGATTCGGATGGTGTTATTGTGAGTCAGACTTTGGGTCTATTACCTAATCTTGATTCCGCATTTGTGGGATCAGAAAGAACAAATTTTGTAAATGCATTGAACGCATTAAGGGCGGACATTCCACTGATATTTGACGAGAATGGAACTCAACTAAATTAATCGGAGTATTGTAACACCATGAGTAGTGTTCCATTAAAGTTAAAAGACAGTGCTGCACCAACAGAACTGCAACAGATGTCAACAACCGAGGAGAACTATCTAGCATATCAGGTAGGTCTTGGTTTTGCAGCACTTGACAGTTCTGATGTAAATGCATTGGGAGTATATCCTACTGGAACTTTTAATACAGTAGGTTCTCTAATAAATACTTCCTATGATTCTGCTGTAGGAACGCATTCTAATCTTCTTACAATATCAACCTCTCAGATAGACATCAAACAGAGAACAGGTACAGTCAGTACTTCTGGTAGTGATTATCGTATTCCTGTTTCGATGAGAGATAGTGATGGTCAAACAATCATTGATGAGATGGATAGTGATAAACTAACACCTCTACTTGATAGAATAAATTCTAGAATATACACTTCTGACTATCCAGGCACATACAAACTTGCAACTTCTGCACCGAGTGGAGACTATTCATTAACTCACTCTGATGTCATGACAGACTCTAGGGTAGATGGTCATCAATTAACGTATAATATTTACAGAAGAAGTACCATGACCGCCCCCACAACAGTGCGACCATTTTCGGTCAAACGATCTGGTGGTGCTACTGGTACATATCTAGGTCTTCAGGTAATGACTGATGACCAGATTAAAAATTCTCTTGGTGCGAAACTAAGAAATAGAATCTCTTCTACATCCGACACAGTTGGTACATATAAGATATTAAGTTCTGCAACTGGTACTCCAACCGATGCAGGATTTGCGGGTACGTGGCAGGCAAAGGGAACTGCAACAGATACTCGTCAAGTAGTAAGTGATGTTAATTACACCAGAGACAGAACGTCAACATATTCTCGTTCTAGAACTTCTACCTATAGTGCAGATTATAGTAGGACTCGTGAAAGTAACTATGTTGGAGACTTTTCTAGAACTCGTAGTAGTACCTACATTGGGGACTATATCACGAATCGTGAAAGTACATATTCTCCTTCCTTTATTGGCGATTATATCGCAGACTATTATAGAACAAGAATACTGACTGGTGCATCACAACAAAGCTTTAATAGAATCCTTGATTTTGATCGAACAACATCAACAAGTTATCTAGGTGACTATAGCAGAACAGTAGGATACTCTAGGAATTATTATAGAAGTGCCGCATATAACTTTCCACCAAGACTCACAAAAACTAGATGGCGGTATGTTCTTGAAGGTTATAGTCGGAATTTTTATAGAACTGTTGGTTATGATCGAAATAGATCGGCAAGTTTTCTAGGTGACTATGGCAGAACAGTTACTTCCACCGCTTACTATACTGGTGACTACTTGGGAGACTACACCAGAAATATTTTAAAAGAAGGTGCTGGTTCCTATAGTCGTGATTTCACAGGTAACTTTACAGGTGACTTCATCTCTGATAGTGAGTTGACCTACTCACGTACTGTTGTCTCAGGTAACTTCTCAAGGAGTTTCCTTGGAGACTTCATGGGTAACTATCTGGGCGACTTCATCTCTGATTTCCTTGGAAACTATAGTAGACAAGTTGGTTACGTTAGTCAGAGTCAGTCGTATAGATATACCTATGCGAATAAGGATGGTCAGTGGTACTATTACACTGGTGCTACTTATACAGGAACAGGTAGTTTTGAAGGCAACTATTTCAGAAATACGCAGTATGACGAACAAGTTAATCGTACCGCTAATTATTCTCGTTCCTTCGAAGGAACGGGTATAGAGAATTATATTGGTGACTTCAGTCAGAATGTTACTGCCGACTTTGTCGGAGTTCGTTCAAGTAACTTTGCTGGCAATTTACAGTTTTCCAGACAATTCGCAGGCGAATTCCTTGGTGAGTATTCGAGAGATTTTAATGCAACCTTTTTAGGAAACTACAACAGAAACTTTCAAGGAGATTATACTGGGGATTATGCAAGGGACTTCTTAGGTAATTACGCCAGAACATTTGCGGGTAACTATGCTGGTGCAACCATTACATCAGGTACTACTGACATCCAAACCTATACAATGTATGTAAGAGTTGCATAGATAATACTATGGGAACTACGACTCTAAAACTTGAAGGGACTAACGGAGACCTCAAGGAAATAACGACTACCGAAGAGAATTACCTCGCATATCAGGCGGGGTTGCATCTTGCTACCTTGGATTCGAGTGATGTATCTACAATAACCCAAGAAAGTACGAACAATACTTTAGTCGGTACACACACTGATACTAGGTTTGATGATGTTTCAGGCACTCATGGATTCTCTGGTGGTAATGTTCCTCTTATTCAAGAAACAACATCCCTGTATCAGAGAGAAGGTGTCACTGACTTTGCGGCAGACTCCGATGCATTCCGATTCCCCATTGAATTTGCAGACAATGGCGGAACCCCAGAAATACACGAACTAGATTCTTCTGAACTGGACACTCTTACAGATCGTCTACTTGCACGTATCGCATTATCTGAATATCCTGGCACGATCAAGTTAGGGACATCTGCACCGTCAGGTTATACAACTTACAAGTCAAATGTGTTTTCTGATAGGTTACAGACAGGCACAACTGGAACTGTATACAATCTCTATGTAAAAAATACGATGTCTTCGCCAGACATTGTAAGACCCGTTTCAATTAAACGTTCTTCTGGTTTGACTGGTACTTTCCAAGGTCTCCAAGAGATGACTGATCCAGAAATACGATATAGTTTCGGTTCACGAGTTCAGTCTCGCATAATGAATGGTGACGATGGTATAGGAACATACCAATTAAGAACTTCTGCACAAGGCGCACCAACTGCATCAGGCACTTGGACTGCTCGTGGTACTGGTTCCGACAGTCGTTATGATACCACAAACGTTGACTATTCATCAGACTATACTAGAGACCGATCAAGTACTTACACTGGTAACTATTCCAGAGACTTTTCAATAAGTTTTGCGGGAACATTTACTGGTAATTTCGTATTAGAATTTGTTGGTAATTATACTGGTGACTATTCACGTGATTTCACTGGTGATTACACAGGCGATTATGCGAGAGACTTTACTGGAGATTATGTTGGTGACTATTCTAGGGACTTTGGTGGAAACTATGTAGGTAACTATTCTAGAAACTTTGATGCAACATATTCTAGAACTCGTTCTACAAATTATATTGGTGATTTCACAGGAAACTTTCTGGGAGATTATGAAGAGGCATATTCTAGAACCCGTGCAACCAACTATGCAAGAAACTACACTGGTGACTTTGCGGGAAACTACCTCAGAACAAGAACTGCTGGTGCGTCCTATGATAGAGTCCGAACTGCTAGTGGTGCATATACGAGAAACCTTTCTTATACTGGTGACTACAACCGAACTCTTTATTATGTGGGTAACTATGGTGTTTACAGTTATGCTAGAACAAGAACTGCTGGCGCTTCCTATGATAGAACAAGAACTGCTACTGGAACATACTATAGAACTCTTTATTACACTGGTGACTACAACCGAACTCTTTATTATGTAGGTGACTATGCTAGAACCCGTATCACCAACTATGCAAGAAACTTCACCGGAGACTTCACTGGAGACTATACAGGAACGTATCAGAGAACTCGTGTGACAGATCGGGCAACAACATATACGGGTGATTTTGCGGGTGATTATGTGGGTAATTATCTACGTACATATGAAGCTGATTATCTAAGAACAAGGAGTTCTGCATACTCTGCGAACTATCAGAGAACAAGGACATCGACATACTCTGCGGACTATCAGAGAACAAGGACATCGTCATATTCAGCTGACTATACAAGAACTTCCACAACAGACCGAACAGAGGATTTTTCGGGAGTTCGTACAGAGGTTCGCACTAGTACCTACACTGACGATTATGCAAGAACCTTCTTGGGGAACTATGTAGGAAACTATGTGGGAACAACGATTGACACAAACACATCAGTTATTGAGACATATACATTGTATCAAAGAACCGCATAAGAAACATATATATAATTTTGAATGAACAGGAGACTATAATGTCTAGAACATGGTTAGATAATGCGTTTTGGGAAACACCCAAGAAACAAATACTAAACGCTATAAGTGAAGAAGTCAATGGAAATAAGACCAAACGACAAGTTCACCAATTAAACAAAATCAACGAAGACGGGACAGAGAATGAAATCTTTAACGAGGTTGTTGCGTTTTTGGGTGAAGATAAGATTGATGAATCAAGTAAGAAACGTCATGAAAAGAAACAATCAGAGGCGGAACTTGAGAAACAAAAGAAACTTGAACATGAACGTTCGAGAAAACTTGAGCAACTCTTTGAGTACAAACTAGAAACCTTTGAGATTGTAGAAATTAAAGAATCCAAAAACCGTCTGTTGAAATCTAAACTAAGACGTTCCAAGTCTATCCCCGAAGTAAATCTTTATGCTATGATGATTGTGAAGGAAACACTGGAAGATGAAAACACAAAGTAAAGGATTCGTAGTAGTTGCATCTAAGAATCAAAACTTCTATACTTATGCAATCAATCTAATAGAATCGGTCAAAGACTACTATCCCGAAGCACAGGTTACTCTGGTCACAGAGGAACATTTCCTTGATGGTCGAGAAGATATCGCTGATACAGTTCTTTTCTGTGATGGTCACTATCGTGCAAAATTAACAGGGATGTCAATGACACCCTATGATATTACCATGTACATTGACGCTGACATGGAATGTGAACATGAAGACATTGCAAAGGTCTGGGATGAGATGGGAGACTATGACTTGGTCTTTCACGAACTTACCGAAGAACGAGGAAAGTATTACGCTATTCGTGAGTTCAATGTCGATGGTAAAAAGGAAGCATATACATTATGTGGAGGTGTGTGTCTCTACCGCAGTGAGAACCCCTTGGTAAAAGAGTTCATGGAAGATTGGGACGAACTGTATCGTAGACAATATGCTAATGCGTGGAGACCAGAAGGATTCGATAAAGACGTATGGGATAACGACCTCAAACACTTTGATCAGACAACCCTTTGGTGGTTAACCCATAGAGTGGAAAAATACAAAGACCTCAAGATTGGTTTCTTTGCGGATGACATTCGATGGAATTATTTTACACAATATGGTTATCTGGGCATCAACTCTAAAGAAGGTAAACCGCCTATCCTACGACACTACTCTGGTTGTCTTAAAAAGGATGTCCCTATAGTATGAAGAATATCCCCATAAAGAATAAAGAAATACTAGAGGCACTTAAACAATTTGAATGGTATTATGAGAACCGAGATGTTGTAAAAAGTAATCTAGTATTACACGGTAACCCCGAAGAGAGAAGTAAGTGGGTTGGGGCAAAGTATCGTGATGAGATTGTTGCAATGAATGAACGTCATGAGGGGTATCCAGATCATTGTCATAGTTATGCATTGAAGGCGGACAGAATGCATCATATCGGCAAAGAAGGTAGTTTGGCAGCACAGTTTGTTGAGAGATATAGTAGATACAATCAAAAACTTTGTATGCTATTGTCCACACGCAATAATGCATTGACACAATTGTATCCACCTGATGGATATATCGCATGGCACAATAATGCCAATGCGTGTGCATATAATCTAATCTTCACTTGGTCTGAGACTGGGGATGGTTGTTTCAAGTATATTGATGGTCATACTGGTGAAGAAGTTGTCATGCAAGATGTCCAAGGGTGGCAGTGTAAAGCGGGATACTTTGGTTCATATCAAGAACCTTGGTATAACAGAGTCTATCATGCCGCTGAGACTGATTGTTGGAGACTTACTGTATCATATATGTTTGATAAAGGCGACATTGCCTCGGGTATACAAGACGAAGTCATAGAAGAAATAATGTCAGATTACTAAAGTTCAAGTTCAAAATCCTTATAAATAAAGGAAACAACCTTATTAGAATATTTGGATTTTACACATGGCAAACTACGAAGACATCGTCATAAAGCAAGGTACTGATGTTGCTATTGAAATTGAACTTATCAATGCCGATGGTAGTAAGAAAGATTTAACTAATCACTCCGTGTCTGCAATGATGAAACGCAGATACCAAGATAGTGCGGAAGACCCATCCACATTAACATTTAATTCTGTTGTGGTAACACCACCAACGGATGGCATTGTCACACTATCACTCACCAATACACAGACCGATACCCTTACTACTAGGGGTCGGTATCTTTATGATGTAGAAATATCCTATTCTGACTCCGACAGTAATACTATTATCAGTCGTGTAGTTGAAGGACAAATTGAAGTATCACCCTCTGTGACGAAATAAGGGAAAGACCAATATGTCCATCAAAGTAGTTTATTCTGACGAAACAATCCAAATCAAGAGTATCAAGGTTGGTACTCCCATAAAACGAGTCACCGCTGGTTCATTTGCTATCACCAACTTGGGCGGTGTTGATGTTTCTCTGGTAGAATCTGATGGTTCGATTCTAGCATACAATACATCCACAGGTAACTATGAAGCTACTAGTCTGCGTACTGATGATAATATCTCATTAGTATTTGACAGTAGTGCGGATACTTATTCGTGGGGGTTGACAAATAACACATTCACTGGTAGTATTATACCAGACTCTAACGAGGTGTATGACCTCGGTAGTGAAACCTATAGATGGAAAGACCTACACCTAAGTGGCACTACTATTAATCTGGGTTCCATTCAGATAAAGGATAGTGGTGGTGACCTAGTTGTTATTGATAGTGATGGTGTCAAAACAAGTTTAGGTATAACTTTAAGTACAAATAATACTGCCATACTATCATTAGATTCCAGTACTGGTTCATTTGTATTCAATGATTCGGATGTCGCACGAACTGACATCAATGAGACTTTCCACCAAGGTGTGACTGTAGTCAATGGTGCGACTATTGATAGTGCAACTGTCACAAACCTTGCAAGTACCCAACTGACTGGTTCACAGGCAACTATTGACAGTGCGGATATTGTCACACTAAAAACCACTGATGGTAATATTGACAATATTATCAACACTCAACTGACAGGTAGTCAAGCGACTCTTGATAGTGCAGATGTCACTACACTGAAAACCACAACTGGTACTATTACCAATCTTACAAATACTCAGTTGACTGGAAGTCAGGCATCTTTCGATAGTGCATATACTAACACATTTAATGCCGTAACTGGTACGATTACTAATCTTTCAAATACTCAGTTAACAGGTTCACAGGCAACTCTTGACAGTGCAGACATCACTACACTGAAAACCACAACTGCAACAATCACCAATGTGAATGTGGATTCTGCAACCGTCACGAATCTTGCGAGTACTCAACTGACAGGTAGTCAGGCAACCTTTGATAGTGCAGACTTTGGTACTCTACGAGTAACAGGTAATACAGTTCTGGACGGTAACCTTACTGTATCAGGAACACAGACAACTGTCAATACCGAAACGATTAATCTTGCAGACAACACAATCGTTCTGAACTCAAATGCAACTGGTACTCCGTCAGAGAATGCTGGTATTGAGATTGAACGAGGTGATGAATCAAACAAATCATTCTTGTGGAACGAGTCGAACGATTACTGGACACTCAATGGAGAGACCCTAGAGACCACTGGTAAGATTTTATTTGGTAACGTCTACAGTTCAGAAGGTGACCTACCAGATGCGTCTAACTATCATGGTATGTTCGCACACGTACACGGAACAGGCAAAGGTTACTTCGCTCATGCGGGTTCATGGCACAAACTATTAGACGAAACATCGTCAACAACTGCAAACTTGACTGAAGGGTCAAACCTCTACTATACCACTACTCGTGCCGATAGTGATTTCGATGTCAGACTTACAACTAAAACAACAGCGAATGTTGCCGAAGGGACAAACCTTTATTACACTACCACTCGTGCTGATTCTGATTTTGATGTCAGACTCACAACTAAAACAACAAGTAACGTAGCAGAGGGTACAAATCTCTATTATACTCGTGCGAGATTTGACTCTGCACTGGGTGACGCAACATCTCAAGGAACAATTCGTGGATATGTATCTGGAGATAAAGGTCTAGTATACAATTCATCTACGGGTGTGTTTGATATAGACTCCGCAAATATCAGAGGAATGTTCTCTGCTGGTGGGGACTTAACATATAACAGTGGGACTGGTCAGTTTACCTTTGATGTAGAGAGTGTTTATACCAAGGCAAACTTTGATTCAGACCTCGGACTAGCAAACACTGGTCAATTACCAGAAGGAAGTAACCTCTATTATACAACCACTCGTGCGGATTCAGACTTTGAT
>Ga0206677_10001500_pt1 | contig 21554 bp, 23 predicted proteins | sample M130m12015metaG_FD_155475 | JGI IMG/M metagenome (GOLD analysis project Ga0206677, IMG submission 155475) | Ammonia-oxidizing marine archaeal communities from Monterey Bay, California, United States - M1 30m 12015 | ecosystem: Environmental > Aquatic > Marine > Intertidal zone | place: USA...
TCTCTATCAATTCTAAGCATAAGCGTTCTGCTGTTAGCTCTCGCAACAGGATAAACAGGCAATAGAGGTGGGTGCGGAAATCTTTCGTCAAGATACTCCATCATTACTGATGGGTCATGGATTGCTAGGTCTCTATCAACTAATATTGGTAGTTTGTGATATGGGCTGATTGAAAGAATATCTTCAGGTGTCTCTTCAGGTTTTGATTCTTTAATCTCTGCAGTGATATCTTTCTCCGCAAGAACTATTCTAACTCTTTGGCTGTAATGGTCGTCACGATCTGAATATAGAATCATATTTATCCCCTAGTATTTAATGATAATCTTTATGGTATTCTCTATATAACAATGCTGATAAAGCAGTGAATATTAGAAAGTAAAATATAACATACCAACCCATTCTTTCTCTTGTGGCTTTAGCGGGCTCACCCACATATACAAGAAAATTAGTGAGATCGTATATAAGGGTGTCAAATTCTTCTTTTGTTAATTCTCCAGAGCCCTCTTCAACTTTTAAGTAACCACATTTTTCTTTAGTTATTGTGTTTCCTGAATCATCTCTTTTTTCACCGCCATTCTTTGCAATGACAGGAACATCTTTACAAACAAGCTTTTGGTTGCCTTGAAGCCCAACTAAAACATTAGGCATAGCAGTCCCAGGATAAACCAAATTGTTTACACCATATTGCTTAGATGAGTCTTCATAATATGCTCGCAAATAGCTATATATCCAATCATCGCCTCTAACCCTACTAACAAGAGTAAGATCTGGAGGAGCTACTCCAAACCATTGAGCAGATTTTTCTTTTGACATGGAGCCAGTCATAAGATCTCCTGGCTTTATAGATTTATCAAATACTAAATTTTCAAAAAATAAATCTTCTGGTATTTGGAGATCTGTTGCAACTCTTCCCCATCTTGAATATTGGAGAGAATGGCATCCATAACAATAATTTAAAAAAGTTGATGCTCCTTTTTGAAGTGATGCCATATCATTAAGAGAATACTTAAATTCATCGCACTCACCATAATCTTTACATGGGCCTCCTTCTGCAGCAAATAAATTATTTACGCAGAATAATAATGTTGCAAAAATTATTAGTTCACGAAATTTTGAAATCATCTTCAAATTATATTTGATACTCATAAACGTTTTGGTACTTCTTTAGTTTTTTCATATTTGGTATAAAAAGGCATCAACAAGAAGAATGCAAAATAAATTACTGTACAAATTACACTCATAGTTTTTCTAACCTCTGTAACACCTACAGTTCCTAAATAACCTAAAGTTAAAAAACTTATTCCAAAAAAAGCTAATGCAACTTTACTATAAATACCTTTATACCTTATTGATGCTACTCTGCTTCTATCTAACCAAGGCACTACAAATAAAATCGCTACTGCCGATCCCATTACTATCAAACCACCTAACTTATCAGGAACAGCTCTTAACATTGCATAATAAGGAGAGTAATACCAAACTGGAGCAATATGCTCTGGTGTAACAAGTGGGTTAGCCTCTTCAAAATTTGCCATTTCTATAAAGTACCCTCCACCTTCTGGGAAAAAGAACATAATAATTGCAAATACGGTCATGAAAACACCAATTCCAACTAACGCATTTAAAACTTTATATGGAAAGAATGGAACACTATCTAGAGGAACACCGTCATCGTCTAAGTATTCTTCGATATCTACACCTTCTGGATTGCCCGCTCCAACTTCATGCAATGCAACAAGATGTAAAAAAACAAGAGCTATTAAAACCAGAGGCAATGCTACAACATGAAGAGCAAAAAACCTTGATACAGTTATGCCAGATATATAGTAGTCACCTCTGACCCAAAGTTCTAGAGATTCACCTATGTAAGGTATAGCTCCAAATAACGAAATAATTACTTGAGCTCCCCAATATGACATTTGACCATATGGCAAAACGTACCCAAGAAAACCTTCAGCCATCATAGCAAGATAAATCGCACAACCAAAAATCCACACTAGTTCTTTTGGCTTTTGATATGAACCATATAATAAACCTCTAAACATATGAAGATAAACAACAGCAAAAAACATTGATGCTCCTGTTGTGTGCATGTATCTGATAACCCATCCATAATCAACATCTCTCATAATATATTCAATAGATGAGAAAGCTTCTTCTTCAGTATTTGAATAAGGCATGATTAGCCATATTCCTGAAACAATCTGAATAATTAATACTACGGATGCTAGAGCTCCAAAGAGATACCAAAAATTAACTTTTGAAGGAACAGGATGCTTTGATAAATGTCTTTCAAAAGTATTTGCAATAGGTAATCTACTGTTAACCCAGCCGAATAATTTTCCTACCATCTCACTCATTTAAGCAGTTCCTCCATCTTCTCCAATTGTCAGTATTGATCCTTTAAAAAAATGTGGCGGTACAGGCAAATTAGTTGGTGCGGGCACGCCCTTATAAACTCTTCCAACCATATCGAACATTGATCCATGACAAGGGCAAAAAAATCCACCAGCCCAGGAAGCATCCCATGGTTTTGGTTCTACCTCTGGGTGATATTTGGGAGAGCAACCAAGATGAGTACAAACTCCTGCAATAACTGTATATTCTGAGCTTTTAGATCTAGTAGGGTTTATTCCTCTGTATGGTTCCTCTATCTGATCAGAATCAGGATCAGCCAACTTAGGTAAGGTTGCTTCCAAACTTTGTAAGCTTTCTTTAGTATGTCTTATAACAAATACAGGCTGTTTTCTCCATGCAACTTGTATTTGTTGGCCATATTGCATCTTTGAAACATCTAATTTGACTGATGCTCCTGCTGCTTTAGCTTTTGCACTGGGATTCCATGCTGCAATAAATGGTGTTGCTGCAAAAGGAATGCCTGATAAACCAACTGCGCTTGTTAAACCTATTAAAACCTTTCTTCTTGTATTGTCTTTTTCTTGCATTAGACCTTTGTGTGCTTAGATTGTACTAATAAAAAACTAGCGAATTATACCACTAATTGTATAGAAAAAATTTGAAAAAAATTAACGTTTTGAAAACTGTTTACTTTTTCTTGCTTTAACTAGACCAGGTTTTTTTCTTTCAACTTTTCTTGGATCTCTAGTTAATAAACCTGCTTTTTTAAGCTGAGGTCTTAGTTCCTCATCGTATGATATTAAAGCACGTGATATACCATGTCTTATAGCACCAGCTTGCCCGAAACTACCACCACCTTTAACCTTAATATTAATATCTAACTTATCTGTAAGTTCTGTCATCTCTAGAGGCTGCATGACCAACATTTGAGCAACTTTTCTACCGAAGTAAACATCTAGTTGTTTGTCATTAACAGTAATATTTCCTTTTCCAGAAGAGAGATAAATTCTTGCTGATGAAGTTTTTCTTCTACCAGTTGCGTAATGAGTTTCAATTGTCATACAGTTGGATTCCATTCAATTGGTTGTTGAGATTCATGATCATGTTCAGGTCCACTAAAGACCTTTAGCTTTTTAATCATAGATTTGCCTAATTTATTTTTAGGCAACATTCCTTTGACTGCTTCTTCTATAATTCTTTCAGGAAATTTCTCATTCATTTCTCTAAAAGTTTTAGTCTTTAAGCCACCTGGGTATAGAGAATGAGAATAATATTTTTTATCAGTAAACTTTGCGCCAGTGACTTTAATTTTATCTGCATTAATAACTACTACATAATCTCCACCATCGGTATGAGGGGTGAAAGTAGGTTTATCTTTACCTCTAATTCTATCAGCAATTTTTGTACTCAATCTTCCTAATACCTTATCGGAAGCATCAACCACATACCATTGTCTTTCAATATTTTCTTTCTTTAGTGAGAATGTTTTCATAATCATATTTTTGTAAGATGCGAATATTAATGTTTAGAACAAAAATTAGCAATATTTTAGTGCATAATTCTTCAAATTAAATACTCTGAAGTTTGCATTTCATTTAGCCTGCTTTGACACCTGTCCCACAAAATTTCTAATTTCTTACCCACGTAAAGCTTTTCATGATCAAAGTCATTAAAAAAGAATTTAATTTTTGTTTTATCTCTGTAGCAGATATCTATAAAAGATATAAATCTTCTAATAATATCTGCTGCGTTATCATCGCAATATTTGAAATCATTTAAAAAAATCCATTCAACATTTTTTGAGATTTCTATGTAATCTTTGGATCCATTAGGCTCGCTAAAAAAATCACTAAAAGATATCCATAAGAATTCGCTTGAGACGGCTTTGCAGGTAAATTCTCGAGAATTAATGTTAAATGTTTTTTGAGCAAAATTTTTATTTTCAAAATTTGCTTTTATAAATAATAAAATGTCTTTATCATCAAAAATCTGATTAGGGTTACCTTGATTAAGATTTACAATATTCCTCGTTCTATAATCTATTATTCCATCAAGCTTATGAACATTTAACTTCTTTTGCAGAATCTTCATAGCATCAATAAATTTTTGTCTTTGAAGGCCGTCTTTATATAAATCATTTGGGTGTGCGTTAGATGTGATATACAAAATCACATCTAATTGGATTAATTGGTTAAGTAAATTTCCAATAATCATTGCATCAGCAACATCCTCGATTTGAAATTCATCTATGAAAATTATTTGATATTTTTTGCTTAAAGACTTAGCTATAAAATTTAAAGGATCACTTTTACCTGATAAGTTAGCTAATTCGTTATGAATATTTTGTATAAAATCTATATAGTGAAATATGGCTTTATTTTTATTTAATTGATTTATAAAAGATTTAGTTATAAGTGTTTTGCCTCTTCCTACCTCTCCCCATATATAAAAACTTGTTTTATCTAATTTACTTTTTTTAAATTTACTTATGAAACTTTTGTCTTGTGGAATAGCTTCAATCATTTCTTGAATTAAATTAGATTGTGCTAAATCTATTTCAATTCCTTGGTTTTTTAAATTATCGATGATATTTTGAATCATTAATATTATGAATTTTATACAAAGAACTAAAATAAACTATTTATTAGTTATTTCAATAACAATATTTTTATCATGGGTATTTTTTTCCAGTGATAAAGATAGATATGTTTCTGCTGCTGAAAATTCTATTGAGTCTGTTGTAACCATATACTCATATAATAACAATAGAAACTATTCAAATAATAATATTGGTAGTGGGGTCGTTTTTTCTAAAGATGGTTATATTGTTACAAACTTTCATATCATATCTGGAAATAAATTTATTAAAATTAAATTAAATGATGGCCAAGAGTTTGATGCAAAAATTATCGGCGGTGATGCCAATGCAGATATTGCTGTATTAAAAATAAAATCAAATGAGCAATTAAAACCCATAAATATTTCTGACAGTAGTGAGCTTAAAATTGGAGATAAAGTTCTAGCAATAGGCAATCCTTATGGCATTGGTATTTCTGTTTCTAGTGGAATAATTAGTGCTACTGGAAGGGATTATGGCAACCCCTATCTTGAACTTATTCAAACAGATGCAGCGATCAATCCTGGTAATTCAGGTGGAGCATTAATCAATGAAAATGGTAATTTAATTGGTATAAATACAAAAATATTTTCTAGAACTGGAGGATTTCAAGGCCTAGGATTTGCAATACCATCAAATAATATTGTTCAAATAGCTTCTGAGTTAATTCAATATGGAAAAATAAGGTCTGGCTGGATTGGCAATTTTAGGGTAAGCCCTATTAGATTAAATATAAAAAATAATTTAGTAAATGGTTTAAGAATAGTTGAAATTGATAATTACGGACCTTTATTTGAAAAAGGGATTGGTGTAAACGATGTAATAATTAGTATTAATGGTGGTAAAGGTGATTGGAAAAATTTAACTTCCTCGCTAAAATTTTCAAGTCTTGGGAATGATATTATTTTTGAGATCCTAACTAATGATAATAATTACAAAACAATTGAGATAAAATCAAGTGAGATAAAAGAATTAACTCGGTAGCCTAATTATATTTGCTCCCAAGTAATTTAATTTTTCTTCAATTCTCTCATAACCTCTATCTATATGATAAATCCGATCAACCTTTGTCTGTCCTTTTGCACACAAACCAGCCAAGATTAAGCTTGCTGAGGCTCTTAAATCAGTTGCCATAACTTCAGCTCCATATAATGCATCTACCCCATTGATGATAGCCTGATTTCCATTAATTTGTATGTTACATCCCATGCGATTTAATTCCTGAACATGCATAAATCTATTTTCAAAAACAGTTTCATAAATATTAGATACGCCATCTGAAATAGCATTGATAACAGAGAATTGAGCCTGCATATCTGTAGGAAATTCTGGGAATGGTGCCGTTGTGATATCAACAGGTTTTGGTTTCTGTCGATTCATTAAAAGAGATATTGAATTTTTTGTAGTGATAATTTCAGCTCCAGTTTCTTTTAATTTATCTATAACTTTATTTAACCTTTCTGGGTTAATACCATTTATTGTAATTTCTCCACCAGTTACAACGGCAGCAACCAAATACGTTCCTGCTTCAATTCTATCTGCTGGAATACTGAATTCAGTTCCATGCAAATTTTTAACACCCTCAATAGTAATTTCATCAGTTCCGGCGCCGGTGATTTTTGCACCCATATTATTTAAAAGATCAGCAAGATCAATAATTTCAGGTTCTTTTGCAACATTAGAAAGTGTTGTTATACCTTCTGCAAGACAGGCAGCCATCATTATATTTTCAGTACCAGTTACGGTTACGCCATCAAATTTAATTTTTGCTCCAACCAGCCTGTCTGCACTTGCTTCAATGTATCCATTTCTTAATGAGATTGATGCTCCAAGCTGCTCAAGTGCATCTAAATGAAAGTTGACGGGTCTACTGCCAATAGCACAACCACCGGGTAAAGCTATTTTTGCACTACCGTACTTTGCAACAAGCGGCCCAAGAACCAAGATAGAAGCCCTCATAGTTTTAACCAATTCATATCTTGCTTCTTTTTCTTTGAGATTGTTTGATGTTATGGTGAAGTCCATATTTTCGTTAAGAAGTATTTCAGCCCCCATAGAACCAAGAAGCTCAAACATTGTAGTGATATCTTGTAGATAAGGTAAATTTTTTAGTATGATACTTTCATCAGATAATATAGTTGCAGCAATCATAGGTAATGCAGCATTTTTAGCTCCTGAGCAGGATATAGTTCCACTCAATGAACCTCCTCCATTAATCAATAATTTTTCCATTTAATTTACTCTAGTTTCTATGCTTAATGCATGAAGTTCGCCTGATTCGAATTGCTTTTTTAATGGTAATAAAACCATCTTATGCTGCTCTATTAATGGGATCTCTCTAAAAGATTTCGATATAACCAATAGCTTGAAGCTACATGAATCTCCTTCAAACACACATTCGGCATCAGCTATCTCACTAGTGATGAGATTTTCTATTAGCTCTTTATCCACTTATTCCTGCATCCCCGGCATCTGAAACCCATCCTTCTAGTGTGTCTTCTATGTCACCATTATTTTTATTTGCTAATGCTTGAAACTGATTTCTAAATGTTAGTCCAAGATTAACGCCATTAACAATAATGTTAACAATTGACCAGCTATTATTTTTATTTTTTCTTAGCTTGTAAGAAATTGGATATTTAGTACTTCCAGTATTTAGTTCTTGTCGAACCTCAATATTTTTTAAATTATCTAAAACTATTATTTTGTTGGGGAAAATAGTAACAATTTTTTGATTTTCCCATTGAGCTAGAGTCTCTGCATAAGTATCTAATAAAGAATCTTTAAAAACATCTACAAATTCATTTCTTTGATCTGGAGTTGATGCTAAATAATATTTCTTTCCCATAACGCTTGCAGCAACCCTTCTAAAGTCGATCATAGGTTCAAAAATATCTTTAATTTTTTGCTCGTACTGCTCTCTATCCTCTGCAAACAGTGCCTTATTCTCTATTAATACGCCAACCATTAATTGAGCATTATCATCAATAAAAATATGGGGGTCGCTTTCAGATATAAGCGGCATAGTAAATAGCAAAAATATAACTGAAAATAAAAAATTTTTTACAACTGCAAACATTGGTCTATTATAGCATTTAGAAGATAATAAAAATCGAGTAAATTTATCAAACACATGAAAAAATTCAATTACATAAACTCTGCAAAAAAAACATTTAAAATAGAAGCAGAGGCTATTAATAATTTATCAAGACAGATAGACAAAGACTTTGCTTCTTTGTGTGACTCAATTAGATTAAATGATGGAAAGTTCATAATAATGGGAGTTGGTAAATCTGGTCATATTGGACAAAAAATCTCTGCCACTTTATCAAGTACTGGTACTGGATCCATTTTTATTCATCCAACTGAAGCTGCTCATGGTGATCTAGGTCTGATTGAGAAAAAAGATATTGTATTTTTAATATCTAATTCTGGGGAAACAGATGAAATTATAAATATTTTGCCATCTCTAAAAAGATTAACAAAAAAAATAACATCACTAACTGGTAATAAAAAATCAACAATTGCAAAAGCATCTGATATTGCCATTGGGATTAAATCACAAGAAGCATGTCCCTTAGATCTTGCTCCAACTTCATCAACAACAGCAGCTTTAGCGTTTGGCGATGCTCTAGCTATTGCTCTATTAGAATCAAAAGGTTTTACAAAAAAAGATTTTGCCTCATCTCATCCTGCTGGAAAACTTGGAAAAAAATTAATTACTCAAGTAAAACACCTAATGCATGCAGGTGATGATATCCCCAAAGTAAGTATTAACACTTTACTTTCTGATGCTCTCATTGAAATTACTGATAAAAGTCTTGGAATTACTCTTGTAAAAGATCGCTCCAAAGTTGTTGGAATTTTTACTGATGGGGATTTAAGAAGATGTCTTAATCAAAAGATAGATATAAACACAACCTTAATTAAGGAGGTTATGACTAAAAAGTTTATTACTATTGGTGATGAAGCCTTAGCAATTGATGCTGCTGATATTATGGAAAAGAATAAAATTTTTACATTAGTAGTAATGAAAAAAGATAAGAATGTTGGAGTTATTTCAATGCATGATTTAATTCAGGCTAGGATTTTATAATTGAAGGCTTTCAATCTAAAAATAATTATTTCATTTTTATGTTTTATTGCAATAAACACAAATGCTGAATTTATTTCAGATACGCTAACAATTAATTCCTCAACTATAGAGATAGTAAAAGATAAAAATGAGATACTTTTTAATGGAAATGTATATATAAAATCTAAAGATTTTGTAATAAATGCAGATAAAGCTATTTATAATAATCTTAATAAAATCATTTCTGTCAATGGAGCTCCCTCAAGAATTGATTCATCCTATGAAAATAATATTTTTAAAGGTAGTGCTGATAAAATAATTTTTTCTGAAGCTAACGATGTGCAACTAATTGGTAACGCTCAAATGAACTATGAAAACATCGAAATCTCTTCTAATGAGATTAGCTTTAGCATAAAAGATGGGAAGATTTCTACTAGTAATTAGTTATGCTTACATTAAAAAATATTAAAAAATCTATCAAAGAGAAAACTATAGTTAATGAGGTAAGTTTTGATGTTCCTCTTGGGGCAGTAAACGGCTTATTAGGACCTAATGGCGCAGGTAAGACAACAACTTTTTATATAATTGCAGGGCTGTTAAAACCAGATTATGGTGAGATTACTCTTAATGGTCAAGATATCTCTAAACTATCTATGCACAAACGTTCAAAACTCGGTATCAAGTATTTACCTCAAGAACCCTCAATATTTCAAAATTTATCTGTTTATGAGAATTTACTTGGTCTTGCAGAAATCTCTATAGCAAGAAAGGTTGACATTGATAGATTTATTGAAAAATCAATAGATGAATTTGGTTTATCAAAAATTATAGATCTTAAAGGTAGACAACTATCTGGCGGGCAAAGAAGAAAGGTTGAAATAGCAAGAACGCTTGCAGCAGAGCCAAAAATAATACTTCTTGATGAGCCTTTTGCAGGTATTGATCCAATTGCAATAGATGATATAAAACAAGTCTTGAATAAATTAAAAGAAAAGAACATAGGTATATTAATTACAGATCACAATGTTCGAGAAGCTCTTGAAATATGTGATCAAGCAATGGTTATAAGCAACGGAACCTTAATAGCTAAAGGTGATAAATCCTCGTTAATAAATAATGAGATAGTTAAAGACGTTTATCTTGGCAACATGTATAACTAAAATTTATGGCTATATCATTAATAAAAGAGTTTAGGCAAAAACAAAAAATCTCACTTACTCCTTTGCTGAAAAAATCTATAGATTTACTTCAACTATCAAGGTATGAATTGATTCAGAAAATTGATCGTGAAATTGAAATTAACCCATTTGTTGAAAAAGAAATATCTGAAGATTTTGATATTGATGAAAATTATAATGATTCAAGTTTTGATTTTAATGTAGCTGCGGTTGAAAATCTAAGAGATACATTGATTAATCAAATTAATGATTTGCGCTTAGATACAAACGATAAAGAAATTGCCCTTGCAATTGTTGATTGTATTGATGAATCTGGTCAGCTTATAGATGATATAGATGAAATTAATATAATGATGCAAGGCAGATCTTCTGTTAAAGATGTTGAAGACATACTTTTAAATATTATCCATAACTTAGAGCCATTAGGAGTTGGATATAGAAATTTTAAAGAATGTATAAAGATTCAAATTAATAAAAAAGATTTCAACAAGAAAATTAAAGAATTATGCCTCCAAATATTAAATCAAAACCAATTAGATAGTCTTAATGAGATAAATAATACTTTTTTAAATAAAGGATATGATAAATCTGATATTGAGAAGGCGATGTTAGAAATTAAATCATGTGATCTAAGTCCTGGTTTGAATTTTGAAAATACAAACTATGTAATTCCAGATTTAAAAATTGAGCTTAGCAATGAATCTCTATCGGTCAATTTCATAAATGATACTTTTCCAACAATAAAAATTGATGAAGATTTAATTGAGCAAACAAACTTACAATTAAAAAATAAGCCAAATAAACAGCTTGCAGAAAAGATTCAGGATGCAAAGTGGCTTTTATCTTCTGTTAAAAAAAGAAACGATACTGTAATGCAGGTTGGAGAGCTCATATGCAAGCGACAAATTTCTTTTCTACAAGATAATCCTCTTAAAATTAACCCTTTATCTAATAAAAATCTTTCTGATGAGCTTGGCTTACACCCGTCAACTATATCTAGAATACTTAGATCGAAGTATATCGATACACCGAAAGGGATAATCCCTTTAAAGTCGCTATTAGTATCATCTGTATCTAAAACAAGAGATGTTACACCAATTCAATTAATGCAATTAATTGAATCTATTATTCAAGAAGAGAGAAAACCCAAGAGTGATAATAAAATTGCCTTAGAGTTAAATAAAAGAGGTTTTAATCTTGCAAGAAGAACAATTACAAAATACAGAAAAAAACTCAATATAGCTTCCTCCAGAAACAGGTAATCAAATATACAATAAGGTAGAATCAAGTGATGGAAAGCTTTGATGAAAAAAATAGCCTTACTCTTTTACTAGATACTTCTGCTGAATTAACTACCCAGGAAGTAAGAAGCCTTTTAAATAAATTATCTTCATCAGAGATTGCTCACGCATTAGAATCATCTCCACCTAAACAAAGAAAATTATTCTTTTCACTTCTAGAGACAAATGAAGAAGGAGATGTTTTAGTTGATCTTGGAGAGGAAATCCAGCAAGAATTAGTTTCAAATATATCAAATGAAGAATTAGCTGAAGCTGTAAAGGAGCTTGAGCCAGACGAGACCGTCGATATTCTCCAAAACTTACCAGAAGAAAGAATGAACACCATTCTCTCTAAAATGTCCTTAAGAGATAGAAAGAGAATTGAGATTGGACTCACCTACCCTGAGAATACTGCAGGAGGCCTTTTAAATACAGATGTTATAAGCGTTAGGCCTAGTCATAGCATCGAAGTAGTTATTAATTATTTAAGAGATCAAAAAGAATTACCAGATAACACAGATAAAATTTTTGTAGTTAATAAAGAGGATGAGTATGTTGGTGAATTAGCAATAGGAAAAATCATAACAAGTAAGCCAAGTTTATCTGTTCGAGAAGTTATGGATACAAGTGCAAGTCCTATTTTTGTAAGTCAAGACGATAAGGAGGTAGCCACAATATTTGAAAGAAACGATATCATATCTTCAGCGGTTATTGATGAATTTGGTAAGCTAATAGGGAGAATTACAATTGACGATGTATTAGATGTTATAAGAGAAGATGCCGATCAAAATTTTTTAGGTATGGCAGGTGTTGCTGAGGATACTTTTGCTCCTCCAGGAAGAGCAGCAAGAAGTAGAGTATTTTGGTTAAGTATGAATCTATTAACTGCCTTTATTGCATCTATGACTATTAACATATTCAAAGATGTTTTAGACCAAATTGTCTATCTTGCTATTCTAATGCCTATTGTTGCTAGCATGGGTGGAGTTGCTGCAACACAAACTTTAACAATAGTCTTAAGAGGATTAACCTTGGAACAAATTAATTCATCTAATTTACAGTGGTTGTTTAAAAGAGAATTAGCAGTATCTATCTTAAATGGCTTTGTTCTCTCAATATTAGTTGGTTTGGTAACATTCTTTTGGTTCAATGAAATACTCCTGTCACTACTAATATCTTTAGCATTAGTGATTAATTTAGTGAGCTCTGTAATAGCTGGGGTTTTCGTACCTTTAATTTTAAGAAGTTTAAATCAAGATCCGGCTATTGCTGGGAGTGTTGTTGTTACGACAGTCACCGATGTAATCGGATTTTTATCATTTTTAGGTTTAGCAACAATATTTTTAATTTAGCCTATTTATAATGGGCTCATCAATAGTTCCTTGAACCTCAAAATTAATTGTAGATATATCTTCAATAGCATCCTCAAAAATATTTTCAAAAACCACTCCTCCAGCTACAGCTGGAATACCACCAAAAATCGCTGCATACCATGGGATATTTTCTGAAATTTTTAACCTTAGTGATAAATCTAAATTTAATTTATCTAACTCGCCTTGTGAATTTTTAATGACTTCGCCAACCCATTTAAGTGTTGCTTCATCTGTTTCAAAAACAATTGGGGATTCTATCAATGCTCTTTTTTTACCTAATATAATTTTTCCAGAAGCTCTATTGATATTTAAAATATCATCAGAGGCATCATCCAAACCCTCAACAATTGCATTTAAATTTAATATTCTTAGCGCCCTTAAAAAGGTGGACTCAGGTATGTTTGAATCTAGATTTAAATCTTTAATAACAAACTCTAACTTACCTTCTAAATTTTTTAGATAGTCTAAGCTATTCCATTGGATATTTAGGTCTGTATCAAAAAAATTAAAGCTGTATTTAGATAAATTATTAAAATATCCAGAAGAGTTATCTAATCTATATTTACCCTTAATTTTATATAAATCTAATTTATTGTTATAGCTTATATATGCTTTCTGGTTATCTGAGTTAGGCCCTATTTTTAATCTTTTACTATCAATATTGATATTGTCTATTGTTAATACATTTTTATTTCTCAATAAATAAAAATCTATATCTTGAATAAGATCATCTTCGGTTTGAATGTTATTTCCTATAAATCGTAAGCTTATGTTATTGATGTCACTTGGAAGGCTGGATTGAGCTAAATTAATCCCATCAAAATCAAATTTTGTATTATTTAAATTAATCTTTACAAAATTTGTTTGATCTATATTTATATTTCCATTTAAGCTCTCACCAATCATTTTAATAATAATCTCATCTTTAAATGTGACATCAAAATATTGGTTAATGTATGTATTATTAAGGAAATTAAATTTTTTAGATTTCATCTTTATAGATCTTAGTGAACTATTTTGACCATCCGAACTATCAAAAAAGATATTATTCAAATCAATCTCATTTAAATTTAAATATACATAAAACCCATCTTTGTGTTTAGTTTTTTTAATAACCTCTTTGAATCCTTTGCCAAAAGAAAAAAAGCCATGCCCCCTAGAATCAATTAAAGACTCTAAATTATTATTTTTAATTTCATATATCGGCTTAGAGATATTATCTATAAATATTTGAGTCTTTAAAATTTCATTAGCTTCTTTTTTTAGCTCATTAATGCTCGAGGAAATTTTAGTATTTGTCAGGTTTGATAATAATTTCATTGAGGTTTTTTCTTGAGTAATATTCATAACTGTATTAAAAACTTCATAGCCAGACATATCAAAATACCTATTCGAATTCATTAAAGCGCCCATATCTATAGCAATATCAGTTCTTACCATAAAATTTTTATTTTTGCTTACCTCAAGGGAGCCTTTGATGGTTTGATCGGGTATATGTGATTGAAATAAGCCAAACAGTGAATTTTTACCTGAAAATATTGTGGCATTAATTTTATCTATTACATATCCAGAGTTATTTACTAACTGTGAATTATTAAAGATTAATCTATCAAACCTTCTAGATTCTCTAGTTCCAAAATTAAAAATGCCTTTTGAGCTAAATCCAAGATTGATATCATGGCTTTTGAATGCTCCCAAATCAAAAAGATTACTCTCAGTGATTGATTTGCTGTCAAAAGAGTGATGGCTTGAGTAATAAATTGATTCTTGATTTGAATCAAATAGAGCCTCTATATGCATAAATGGATAAGAATTAATAACACCTTGATGAAAAATTGCTTTAATATTTTTTTGATTGAACAATAAGGAAAAGGATTTTGATTCAATTTCTAAATCATTATTTAAAATCTTTAAATTTGAGCCTTTAATTAGAAATGGGTTTACGGCTTCCTCAGAATTGCCTTCATTAAGTCGAATAGAATCTATCTCTAATATTGACAGACTAAGATACGGTTGGGTTAGTGATTCATAAATATTAACTCCGATCTTAAACTTGGGTATATAAGCTATTTCATCATTGCTTATATTTTTTAATGTTATATCTTCGATTAAAAAGTTAGGCTTGAATAAACTTTTATTTGAATCTATGAATTTAACATCTACAGAGTAATTATATAAAAGCGCCTTATCTATTATCTTTAATGTCTGATTTGGTTTATATATTAAAAATGCATAGAAAATACTTAGAATAAAAATAAAAATAAAAATAAGAAAAAATATATATAGAAAAAATTTCTTTAATTTATTCACTCTATTTAAGGTTAAGTGATGGGAAATAAAATCTTAGCATTGCCATTAATAAAAATAAAAAAGTATTAAAAATAAAGCTTGTAAATAGAATTAAATAGGAGAAATTTTCTAAATTTATAAACAAATGAGAAAAACCTATATAAAAAACTGATGATCCACTAAAAAATAGACAAATCTGAATAAAAGAAAAAAGCTTAAATGTATTTGCATAGCTGTTCACAACATAAGCCATCATTGAAAATAGTGCAGCATTTAAACCAATTGGAGAATCAGAAATTAAATCTACATACAAACCAAACAAAAAAGCATACAAAGCATTTGTATTGAATGTTGATTTGTATATTACAAAACTAAATATTAAAAATGTAATAGGTATATTTATATAGGCCTTAATTAACATTGGTGCTATATAGCTTTCAATTATATTTGTCATGAATATAACTACTAGAAGTTTAATGATACCAATGTTTTTCATAAGCCCTCTACCACACCCACATAAATACTTTGTAAAGGATCGGCCACTAAATTTACATCAAAGTTAATATTATTATCATCTATAATGTTAATAGCAGATACATTCCCTATTAATATATTATTTGGATATATTCCTCCCATACCAGAAGAGAAGAACTCTTGTCCAATCTCTAGAGGATCTGGCCAGATAAGCTTGCTGTATGTGCAAGTAATAACCCCAGGCTTTCCAGAACCTTTCGCATTGCAAAAATGATTTTTGGAAATAATTGGCATAACATGAGAAATATCAGTCAACAAAAGGACTTCTGCAATAGACTTATCATAAATAATTTGACCTATAATTCCTTGACTATTTATTACAGGACTTCCAACAAAGTCTATATCTTCATCATAAAATATTTTAATAAACATTCTATGTTCGCTGCAGCATAAATACTTCTCTAAATCAAATGAATTCATCTTCGCAAGATGAAATGGCTTATTTATATTATTTAAATTTATGAATCTTTTAATAGCTGAATCATCTGCGAAAAATTTAGAGTCTCTTGAGATAATAAAATTTGCTATAAAGCTATTATCTAGCTCTTTTTTTAATTTTTTATTTTCTTCTATTAACTTTGATTTCTCCTTTGAGATTTCAAATATATAATTTAAAGGATCTATTGTTAGTCTTTTTAAAAGATACGAAGAAGAAATCGTAAAAGATTTATATAGATTTTTTGTGCTTTCAAAACTTTTATAATTTATATCTAAATAAAGCAGAAAAGATGATAATGCGATACAAAAAAAATATAATACTTTTGATCTTGGGGTGGGTGCTACCCTCGACATATTATTTACTCAGATGAAAGTAGATCAATATTATATTTATCCATAATTTCTAAGGCCTGACCACCACCTCTTGCAACACAAGTTAAAGGGTCTTCTGCACAAATTACAGGTATTCCAGTTGAGCTTGAAATAAGCTTATCAAGATCTCGCATTAATGCACCCCCACCAGTTAAAACAATGCCTCTTTCAGCAATATCTGCTGCTAACTCTGGTGGCGATAACTCTAAAGCATTCCTAATAGCTCTAACAATTCCATACAAAGGATCTCTCATAGCTTCAAATATTTGTTCGCTATTTATAGAAAAGGTTTCAGGTATTCCTTCAGCAAGATTTCTACCAGTTATAGACATTTCGAGTTTTTCTGACTCGGCAGTTGCACAGCCAATTGTGTATTTTATTTTTTCTGCAGTTGATTCTCCAATAACACACCCATAATTTCTTCTGATCCAAGATGTAATAGATTCATCCATCTTATCTCCACCAATTTTTACGGACTCTGAATAAACAACTCCATTTAGAGAAAGGATAGCAATTTCCGAGGTACCTCCTCCAATATCAACAACCATATTACCACTAGCCTCTTCAACGGGAAGACCAGCTCCTATAGCAGCCGCCATTGGCTCTTCAATAAGCTTTACATCTCTTGCCCCTGCCCCTAGAACAGATTCTCTAATAGCTCTCCTTTCAACTTGAGTAGATCTGCATGGTACACATACTAGAACCCTAGGACTGGGTTTTATGAACCTTTGCTCATGAACTTTTGCTATAAAATGTTGTAACATTTTTTCAGTTACCTGGAAGTCTGCAATAACTCCTTCTGATAATGGTCTTATTGCTTTTATATTACCAGGAGTACGTCCTAGCATTTTTTTTGCTTCAGTACCTACTGCAACAACAGTTTTTTGACCTCTAGCTTCTCTAATAGCAACTACAGAAGGCTCATCTAATACGATACCTACATCTTTAGTGTATATAAGAGTATTTGCAGTTCCTAAATCTATAGAAAGATCATTTGAAAAATAGCCCCTAACGGTCTTAAATATATTGAATTCCACGTGATTCCTTAAAATATATGTAAATAATTAATAAGTTGAGTTAACATCCCCCAACTAATTTATAATAATATCCTATATATGGACAAGAAAACAGTTTCAACTATAGCTTACCTATCAAGACTTGCTCTAAATGAAGAAAATGGTGAAAAAATTACTCAAGACCTTGAAAATATCATTAAATTTGTAGATCAGCTAGAAAATGCTAATACTCAAAATATTGAGCCTCTTGCTAACCCTTTAGAAAAAACTGCTAAGACTCGTAATGATGAGGTGACAGCAAAAAATCGAAAAGAGACTTTTTTAGAAAGATCGCCAAAATCTAATGACGACTATTTCTTAGTTCCAAGGGTTGTAGAATGAGTATTCAATTTAAAACCATAAATGAGCTATCTCATATGCTCAAAAATAAAGATATATCAAACAAGGAATTAATAGAAGAAACATTTTCTTTAATAGATACTAATACTCATTTAAATGCATTTATAACTTTAAATAAAGATGCTTCACTTCTTAAAGCAGAAGAATTAGATAAAAACCCATCATCTCTAGCTCTAGCAGGCATTCCAATAGCGCAAAAAGATCTTTTTTGTACAAAAGATTTAAGAACTACATGCGGTTCAAATATGCTTTCAAGTTTTATACCTCCTTACTCAGCTACAGTAATTGAGAATTTAGAGAATGCTGGATGTATATCAGTTGGCAAAACAAATATGGACGAATTTGCAATGGGCTCTTCAAATGAAACAAGCTTTTATGGAAATGTCCAAAACCCATGGGGAGATAAACTTGTACCTGGAGGAAGTTCTGGAGGTTCTGCTGCTGTTGTTGCAGCTGGAATAGTCCCTGCGGCCTCAGGAACTGACACTGGCGGGTCTATTAGGCAACCAGCATCATTATGTGGAATAAGTGGTCTTAAGCCTACATATGGAAGAATATCTAGATGGGGAATGATTGCGTTTGCATCTAGTCTTGATCAAGCTGGACCAATGGCAAGAACAGCTGAAGACTGTGCCCTACTCTTAAATGAGATGTGTTCTCATGACAACAAAGATACAACATCACTTGATGAGGCTATTCCAGACTTTACTAAAGATCTAAATTTGCCAATTAAAGGCTTAAAGATTGGTCTTGTTAAAGAGTTTGATTTATCGAAATTAGATAATGAAGTTGTAAAAGTTTTTGAGGAATCCAAAAAGCAATATGAGTCATTGGGTGCTGAATTTATAGATATTTCTTTACCTAATATATCTTTATCTGTTCCAACTTACTACGTCGTTGCACCTGCTGAATGTTCTTCTAACTTATCAAGGTTTGATGGAGTGAAATTTGGTAAAAGATGTGACGATCCAAAAGATCTTGAAGAGTTATATATTAAAACTAGATCAGAGGGTTTTGGAGATGAGGTTAAGCGAAGGATCTTAATTGGTTCATACGTATTATCAGCTGGGTTTTATGATGCTTATTATAGAAAAGCTCAACAAGTAAGAAGACTTATTAAAAATGATTTCGACAGTGCTTTTAAGCAGGTTGATGTCATTATGTCTCCAACTACAAGAGGTGGGGCATTTGAAGAAGGATCAAAAGGTGATGATCCTATACAAATGTATTTAGAAGATTTATTTACAATACCAGCAAATTTAGCTGGCTTACCAGCCCTATCAATTCCAAACGGCGTCGTTGATAATAAACCCATAGGTTTGCAGTTAATTGGTAATTTCCTAGAGGAAAGTAAATTACTTCAAGTTGCTCATAATTTTCAAATTTCTACTGATTGGCATAAAAAAACACCAAATGGAGATGTCCAATCATGAGCTGGGAAACAGTAATAGGATTAGAAATACACGTTCAGCTTTCTACCGAATCTAAGCTCTTTTCAGGCGGTTCAACTAGTTTTGGTGCAGAGCCAAATACGCATGTTGATCTAATAGATTTAGGTCTACCAGGTGTTCTTCCTGTTGCAAATAGAGAAGCTTTTTACAAGGCAATTCGTTTTGGACTTGCTACAAATGCCGAGATCAATCAAACATCAACATTTGATAGAAAAAATTATTTTTATCCTGATCTTCCAAAGGGTTACCAAATAACACAAATGGCTTTGCCTGTTGTTGGAAAAGGCTCAATAAAAATTGAAGTAGATGGTGAGGAAAAAATAGTTAATATTACAAGAGCTCATCTTGAAGAAGATGCCGGTAAATCTATTCATGATTTATTTGATGGTGAAACAGGGGTTGACCTTAATAGAGCTGGTACACCTTTATTAGAGATTGTTTCTGAGCCTGAAATATCTAATGCCAAAGAGGCAGTAGCCTACTTTAAAGCTATTAGACAAATAGTTACCTTCCTTGATATATGTGATGGAAATATGGCTCAAGGTTCTATGCGATGTGATGTTAATGTTTCACTTAAAAAGTCAGATGAGGATAAGTTAGGCACAAGAGCAGAAATAAAAAATATAAATTCTTTTAAATTTATTGAAAAAGCTATTAATTATGAAATTGAAAGGCAGGCTAGAATTCTAGAATCTGGAGAGTCAGTAGTACAAGAAACTCGGTTATATGACAGTATTAAAAACGAAACAAGATCTATGAGATCTAAAGAGGAAGCAAATGATTATAGATATTTCCCTTGTCCCGATCTTCTTCCAGTAGTTATTTCAGATGATGAGTTAGATGAAATTAAAAACAATTTACCGGAATTGCCAGATGAAAAAGAAAAACGATTTGTACAAGAATCTAATTTAGATGTTTCTGAAGCTAAGATCATTGCATCATCAAAAACTATGGCAAATATGTTTGAAGAGGCTTGTGATAAAACGGATGACTCCAAACTTATTGCTAATTGGCTTGTTGGTGATATCAGCGCTCTTCTTAATAAAGATAATATAGATCTAGAAGAATCAAAATTAACATCAAATAATTTTGCTGTATTAATAGAAAGGATTTCAGATAAAACAATATCTGGAAAGATTGCTAAATCAGTTCTAGAAGAAGTCTGGGAATCTGGTAGCAGTGTAGATGAAATTATTGAAAACAAAGGCTTGGTTCAGATTCAGGATGAATCATTGCTTGAAGAAATTGCTTTAAAAATAATTCAAAATAACCCTACCCAAGTTGAAGCCTATAAAAGTGGCAAAGACAAACTTTTTGGTTTTTTTGTTGGTCAAGTAATGAAAGAAACTCAGGGTAAAGCAAATCCCCAAAGTGTAAATGAGATTCTAAGAAAACTGTTAGGCTAGCAAGCTAGACTATAAACATACTAAGAGTTTCTGCAATATATGCTGGTTTCTCAACGCCTTTTATTTCCATAGTAACCTTGGTTTTAGATAAAAATTGTCCAGGATTTTTTTCAGTAATATCCAAGCATTCCATTCTAATCCTCACTTCAGAATTAACTGGAACAGGACTTAGGAATCTTACTTTATCTAAACCATAGTTTAATCCCATCTTCATTCCATCAATCACTAAACCCATACCCTGAGAGAAAGGAATTCCAGCACAAAGAGATAGAGAAAGGAAACCATGAGCAATAGTTGAACCAAAGATTGGCTCTGCCTGCTCTGGATCAACATGGATAAATTGATTATCAAGTGTTGCTTCAGCAAACTTATTTATTTGTTCCTGATCAATTTTTATCCAGTCTGAAAGACCAACTTCAGTTCCAATAACTGATTCTATTTCTGATGGTTTGATTATTTTAAGCATCTTCATTCTCCATATAGTAATTATTATATTCTTCTCTTAATTCAAATTTCTGTAATTTTCCAGTTGCGCCATGAGGAAGTTCTTGTAAAAATATTATTTCATCTGGAAGCCACCATTTTGCTACTTTAGATGCCAAGAAATCTAAGATACTTTGTTTATCTACAGGCTCCCCATTATTACTAACGATGAAAAGCATTGGTCTTTCATCCCATTTAGGATGCGGTATTCCAACAACACACGCTTCAGCAACCTCAGGATGACCGACAGCAGCATTTTCTAAATCAATAGAACTTATCCATTCT
>Ga0206677_10001508_pt1 | contig 21503 bp, 17 predicted proteins | sample M130m12015metaG_FD_155475 | JGI IMG/M metagenome (GOLD analysis project Ga0206677, IMG submission 155475) | Ammonia-oxidizing marine archaeal communities from Monterey Bay, California, United States - M1 30m 12015 | ecosystem: Environmental > Aquatic > Marine > Intertidal zone | place: USA...
GCTTATAGCCAAAAAGCGCCGACCGAACTGCTGAATAACTTGCTGTATTACATTGCTCGCTCCACCTCTCAGACTGATCGGGTGGCTCAGATACGTGAGGCTTATAGCCTAATCGATCTGATTCCTGGTGATGAGCAGGTTGAGCAGTTGCGACAGATGCTGGCGGCGCCAAGTGCTAATTTAATCCGCACGGTCGCTGATGCTATTCGACAGGACTTGACCAATACAAAGGATGCTCTCGATATCTTTGCTCGCACGGGCATGGATAACGTTGCGGAGCTTGAGCTTCAGGTTGATATGTTACGCAAGATCAGCGATACGCTGGGCATGCTTGGTCTGGGGCGATTGCGCGAGAGTGTATTGGGACACAGCGATGAGCTTCGCGAGATAGTGCAGTCCGGAGTTGCGCCTGACGAAGGGCGACTGGTCGACCTCGCTGCCTCGTTATTGAGTGCTGAAGATGTACTCGATGCCGAGCTTATTGCGCTGGTTGAGCCCGTATCTGAGGCGGAAGAGGCCGAGTCGGATGCTGATACTGATACTGACCTTAATTCAGACTTTCATCGTGTGACTCAGGCAGTGATGCGTGAATGTCTAGTCAATCTTACTCGCATCAAAGATGCTATGAGCGGCGTTATGGGTCAAACCGAAGAGCGTGCCGATCTTGTTGAGTTAGATGTATTGCTAAGTGGTATTAATTCGGGCTTTTCGATACTGGGCAAAGAGCGTGCGTTGGTTACGCTCGATAAGGTCGGCGGCCACATCCTCGGTTTTGTCCGGGACGGCAGCGATCATCTGCCGCTGGAGAATCTTAATCGGCTTGCCGATGCTATCGTCAGTCTCGAATACTACATGGAGACAATACAAAATGGCCGCAGCGAGCCCTTGTATATGCTCGAAAATGCAGATCGCTGTTTGGATGCAATAGCGGAAGCATCACTGACAACAACGGCCCCCGAGTTTGAAGTTCCTCATGATGCAACTGTAAAGGTTGACGCGGCTGATACGGCTGCGGCCGATAACCAACAAGCGCCGCTGATTGATTCTCTGCCGGAAGAGCAAGCGCCTATTGGCCAAACGATATCGGCTGCGCGTGCAGAGGTGCTCGATGTTCCGCAGTTGGCGGTGCTGCGCGCTGGTGATGCTGCCCCGGATCCAGAGCTGCTTGAGATATTTATTGAGGAAGCAAAGGAGTGTGTTGAGACAATTCAGCGGGAGTTCCCCCTCTGGGAAGCCGACACTTCAGCGGCCAACGCTTTGGTCACAGTAAGACGTTCATATCACACACTAAAAGGCAGCGGCCGAATGGTCGGGGCCGAGTTGATCGGCGAGTACTCGTGGTCGATTGAAGATTTACTGAACCGCATTATTAACAATACTCTTGTGCCTGAGTTGGAAGTCATAAACCTTTTGCACCAAGCAGTAGCGACAACGCCAGAGCTAATTGAGCAGCTGGAGGTCGGTTCGCCGCCTTCAACCAATATAAGCATCCTGATTGCAAATGCGCAGGGCTATGTCGATCAAGGCCTGAGTTATCAGCCGATGCCCCTGGTCGAAACTGAGCCTGAGGCAGATGATTTGCTGTCGCCCGACCTGACGCCGGATAAGTTGCAGCAGGCAGCAAATTCGGTGCCATCAATGGACCCAGTTCTGCTCGATATTCTGCGTAAGGAGAGCGCTACCCATTTGGCCACTTTGCGCAGTTATGTTGCTGATTGCCGCACTAGCGCGCCCCCGTTTTCAGTGACTAGAGAGTTGTATCGAGCAGCCCATACTTTGCAGGGCAGTCTTATGATGGCAGAGGCAGTGCCGGCTATTCCTGTTGCTGAAGCGCTGAACCAACTCGTACAGCATGCAGAAGAAAATCACTCCATGCTGGCTACAGATGCTCTAGATGCAATGGCTGATGCGGCAGATGCATTAGATCGGATTGTTGCCGCCTTAGATAGTACTAAAAGTTCGCTTGATGTTGATGCCGATGCCATTGTACAGCGCCTAAATCTTATTCATGCGGCCTTGCCATTGTTAACTGACCCACCTATTAAGGTGCCGGACGATATCGATCGTGAGCTGTCTGGTGCAGCTGATGAGTCAGCTGTTGCTGATCCAAAATTTGCTGGTATTGATGTGCCGGCGATTGAATTTGATCCTGAAATAGCTGCGATCTTTGCAGAAGAGGCTGGCGAGATTTTGGACAGTTCGGATTCGAGCCTTGATCGTCTCAGTAATGATGTTGCGGATATTGGCGCGATTTCCGAGTTGCAACGTGATCTGCATACCTTAAAAGGCGGTGCGCGTATGGCCGGTATTGCCTCGATGGGTGATTTCAGTCATGAACTTGAAGAGTTCATCGATCGTTGTGTGGAAGACGCCTCGCCTATGACCGCTGAAGCAATTAGTCTATTGCAGCGCAGTTTTGATGACCTTCATCGTATGCTTGAGCAGGTGTCGGCCGGAAAGCTCGCGTCGCCTGATGCGGTTCTTGCAGAGGAATTGCAGCTGTCAATTAGGAGTGAGGTCGCGTCTGAATTTACGGATGAGGGGAAGGTCCTCTCGGAAGATATGCTTGTCCCGACGGATGCTGTAATACCTGCAGCTTCGGATCCTAAGCCAGCGGCCCCAGCATCGCAGTCATTCATCTCTACTATCAACGATAAGCTTGGCGAGTTGGCACGCGACTTTAAATCTCCGGTTGTGCCAGATAATACCGATATTGTGAAGACGCTGGGCATTGCTGCCATGCCTTCTCTCGATAGTCTTATTCCTGCTGCTGAGCCCAAAGGTCCTGATGTGGAAGTGGAGCCTGTCGAAGCGCCGGGATCAGAATTTTCTGAGCCAGAGGTTCCCGATTTGGTTCCTTCTGAGCCTAAGTCTTTTGAACCAGAGATTGCTCCCTCGGCAGTTATCGAGGAGCCCGCTCGAGACTCTGCGGCAGCATCTTCCCGTGAATTTGTTCGTGTGGAATCCGGCGCGCTTGAAGAGATGCTAAATAGTGCCGGTGAGATAAGTATCTTCCATTCACGGCTGAACCAGCAGCTCGGCTCTATTCAATTCAATCTTGAAGAACTGGGCAGCACCGTCACCCGTTTGCGTGAACAATTGCGTGCGATGGATATTGAAACTGAAGCCCAGATCTTGAATCGCTACAAGCAAGAAGCAGACAACGAACAATTTGATCCGCTGGAAATGGACCGGTTTTCTACAATTCAGCAGCTATCACGTGCGCTGGCCGAATCGTCAAGTGATGTCAGCAGTATTAAAGACCTGTTACAGAATCTTTCCCGCGAAACTGAACTGCTATTGGGTCAGGAAGCGCGCACGGTTGCTGAGTTACAGGACAACCTTATGCGCACCCGCATGGTGCCATTCCAGCAGCATGTGCCTCGATTCTCGCGATTGGTCCGTCAGACCGCCAATGAAGAACGTAAGAAAGTTAACTTTATTGTTGAGGGTAGCAGCGGTGAGCTGGACCGTCAGGTTCTCGAGAAAATGCTCCCGCCTTTTGAACACATGCTTCGCAATGCCGTAGTTCATGGTATCGAGCCTCCGGAAGAGCGCCGCCGGCTCAACAAAGATGAAGCCGGCATTGTTAAAGTCCGCTTGCGTCGCGAAGGGTCTGAGGTGCTGATAGAAGTCTCTGACGATGGTGCTGGGCTCAATGTTGATGAAATACGCAATCAGGCAAGCCGCAAGATTGATTTAAGTGATACCCAGGTGGTAAATGATGAAGCCGCCATGCGCCTTATTCTAAAAGCAGGTGTGACGACTGCTAAACAGTTGACCCAATATGCAGGTCGTGGCGTTGGCATGGACGTTGTCGTTAATGAAGTGGCAAAGCTTGGCGGTACATTGGGCATTGATTCTGAGCCGGGCCAAGGTTGCACATTCAAAATACGTTTGCCATACACGCTGGCAGTAGCGCAGGCGCTTATTGTGCAGGTCGCCAATGAAACCTATGCGTTGCCAATGCCTTCTATTGAAGGCGTAATTCGTGTTTCTCACGACGAGTTTGCCGGCTATCTTGAGAAGACAGCGCCTGTTATTGATTATGGTGGAGTGGTGTATACGTTCCGGCATCTCGGTCAGTATCTTGGCCTAACTGACCTTGGAATGCCCCTGGATACGGAATCCGTATCGTTAATTCTGGTTAAAACGGAAGATGAAGCCGTTGCCTTGATTACAGATAAAACAGTGGATAGTCGAGAGATTGTTGTTAAGGCGCTTGGGGCACAGCTTGCTACTGTTCGCGGCGTGTCCGGCGCGACAATACTTGGTGACGGGCGTATCGTTATTATTCTCGATGTGACAGTGTTGGTTCGATCAATGCCAATGAGCGAAGACAGCGCACCACTGGTGAGCGATATTCTGGCGCAACGAGTACCATTGGCGATGGTTGTTGATGACTCCATCACCATGCGCAGAGTGAGTCAACGATTGTTGGAGCGTCGAGGACTGCGCGTTGTGACGGCCAATGATGGTGTTGATGCACTGGAAAAAATGGAAGATGAAATTCCCGATATTGTATTGCTCGATATTGAGATGCCACGCATGGATGGCTACGAGTTTGCGAAGAATTTGCGCAACAATCCGGATACAAAAAAAGTGCCCATTATTATGATTACATCACGCAGTGGGGAAAAACATCGTGCCCGCGCAATTGAGCTTGGTGTGAATGATTATCTGGGTAAGCCTTATCAGGAGCAGGAGATGCTTGAGTCGGTGCGTATCTTGTTAGCTGATAAGGCGCCTGCGACGCTTTAGCTCTAAGACTCGGAGAGTTTTAACATGCAGTCGAATGATGAAATATACAGCCTGTTGGTGCCGTTGCATGGTGAGCGGGTCATCTTGCCTCGCGCCAGCGTGGCCGAAGTAGTCCGTTACGCAGAGCCGGAGCAATCCGAAGTTGGACCAGACTGGCTGCTGGGTAGGGTTGTGTGGCATGGCAAACCTATTCCTCTGCTCTCATTTGAGAAGTTATGTGGAGACAAGAGCTCCGTGCCAGGCAGCCGCAGTCGGATTATTGTTGTGTACGCGCTTAATCCAACGAGCGACCTGGTGATGTATGGGATACTCGCAGAAGGCTTCCCGCAGATTGTGCGCGTCAATCGTGAGGTGCTATTGCAGGACCTTGCCTATCAGGCTGACCCGGCCAAGCCCATTTTGTGCCGTATCCGGATGATTAACGAAACGGCTCTTATCCCTGACTTACAGCGGGTGGAATTGGCTTTGTTGGCGCAAGACGATACGCCCGACCCGAAGCGCACTGTGCTGCAGTAGCCATTCCCCTAATGCACATTTGCTTAGTGCTTAGCGCCCATATCGCCGTACCGATATTGCAAAATGCTTAGTGCAACCAGCGGTGCTGTTTCAGTCCTCAGAACCCTTGGACCCATTGAACCAAAGGTTACGCCAAGGCTTTTTGCCAGCGCCTCTTCGCCGTTACTAAAGCCGCCTTCCGGACCAATGATAAGAATCATGCGTTTGCCAGTGAGTGGTGTGGTGCCAAGTGCCGAGTAATCGCCTAGAGCTAGCATTATCGCTTGCTGGTTTTGATTAAGAGCCTCTAAAGCAATCTCGAGCCTTATAGGCGGCATAACTTCAGGAATAACTGTACGCCCACTTTGTTCGCATGCGCTAACGGCAATTTCCTGCCAGCGCTTTGTGCGTTTTTCTGCCCGAGCGTTATCCAGTTTTACCATTCCGTATTTTGTAAATACAGGCCTGATGCGTGTCACACCGAGTTCGGTTGCTTTTTGAACAACGGCATCCATCCGGGAGCCTTTGCTAATACCCTGCCACAATTCAATCTCGAGTGCGGACTCGGTACGCGGTGTGCGTGCAAGATGTGTTCTAAGTTCAACAGCCGATTTAGCCATACTGTTGATAGTGGCGTCGTATTCGCAACCTGAGCCATCAAACAGCACTACGATATTGCCCGGCTGCATGCGCAGCGCTTTGCTCATATGTTTTGCAGGGCTGCCGGTTAGCCGGACCATGCTATCTGGCTTTAACGGGGTAGACGAAAAGAATCGGGGTATATTCATGGTCCTATCTGCTCAGTACGATGTGGGTTTTGGTTCAAGTGTCGGAACATTCGTTAGCCGGTCGGGCAATCCTACCAGTTGACGATGCGTCTTCATGCACATAGCCTCGCTACGATGCTGTCTGGAAGTAGGGTCCATCTAATTGTTTGTTGTACAGTAGCGTTCTGATAAGAATAACAGGGGCAGAAGATTTGTCATCGGTGACTTCTAGCTTAAGCTTATTGCCTGGTAGCGGGCTGCTGACTGGTGCCCGGCAATTGTCGTCGCCAAACTGTGATGATCGTCCGCCTGGAAGCGTGCCCGAGTTATTTGTCATTCATGGTATTTCTTTGCCACCCAGAGATTTTGGCGGGCCAGGGATAGAACAGTTATTCACCAATAGCCTCAATCCGAAGGAACACCCTTATTATGCCGAGATCAGTGGCCTGAAGGTTTCTTCACATTTTCTAATTCGTCGGCATGGGGAATTGGTGCAGTTTGTCGACGTATTTCAGCGCGCATGGCATGCGGGTGTTTCTGCCCATGAGGGGCGTGAACGCTGCAATGACTTTGCGGTAGGCATCGAGCTTGAAGGAGCAGATGATGTTGCGTATGAGCCTGTGCAGTACGAAGTGCTTGCCAGTCTCATCACGACACTTAGAAATAATGTACCAACGCTGGAACTTGCGCCGATTGTCGGGCATTCTGAGATCTCTCCGGAGCGAAAAACTGATCCTGGGCCAGCTTTTAGTTGGGCGATATTGAATCGTCTGCTTGGTTAGTGTGTTGTTAACGAGCTACTTGGTTGTAATTTGAATCCAAATGAATTTTCTCGCCTTATTGTTGGGACTTGGTGTGGAGCGGCTGTTTACGCACTTGTTTCATTTGCGTGAATTCCATTGGTTAGATCCGTTTTTTGACTGGGCGTTTGTAACGTTATCGCGCACCAGTCGTTGGCTTGCTGCAGCTGGGATTTTTGTGGTGGTGCTGGTTGCCACACTGCCTTTAGTCGTCATGGCGTATTTGCTCGAAGGCACTCTGGCCGACATTCCGTACTTCCTTTTTGCCGTTGGTGTGCTGTTGTTTTCTTTGGGTCCGCATGATTTGTTGGATGAAGGCAATGACTTTTGTGAGGCTATTAATTCTGGCGATATATCGAAGGCGCGCATATTGGCAAGAGATTTGGTCGAAGACACTGGCGAGCATGTTGATTTATCTCGAGTGGATGAGGCAATTTTTATTCAGGCGAATAATCGGGTTTTTTCAGTGGTTTTTTGGTTTGTGGTTCTTGGCCCGGTTGGTGCGTGGTTATTCCGTGTTACCGACCTAATGCGTCATCGTTCAACTTGTGAGCTGCCGCGATTAAGTCATGAGACAACGCAAAGAATTACTGCAGAGCCTATTGATGGGGCGTCTCTGAGTATCTTTTATTTGCACGGTGTATTGGCCTGGATACCCTCCCGTTTCTTGGTGTTAGGCTATATGCTGGCAGGCAGCTTTGATGGTGCGCTAACAGGCTTCCGTGCTTATTACGCCCGGCCGGCTGTCGCAGTGAGTTATCTGAGCGATGATGTATTGAGCTTTGTCGGCAGTGGTGCGGTTGGTGAGACCAACCTTGTTGCGCCTTCCAATGCTGATACGAATGAGTCCGATAATGACCCCTTATTTCTGAGTGCTGCTTCGGAGCGCGCTGCAGCAGCTGTGAATTTGGTTCGCCGCACCTTATGGCTTATCTGGTGCCCTGCGCTTGCAGTGCTGACATTGGCTGACTGGATATTTTAGTTATTCTTTTTTGATGCTAAAACTGCTTAAATACCTTGCAGGTCTTTCCTGCTCTTTGGTGGTTGCATGCGCTCCGTCCACGGATCAGTCGCCCGTAACAAGCTCGCCAGCGACGCCTCATGATGAGGCATTTTTAGCATCGCGTATTATTTCTCTGGCACCTAACCTGACCGAATTAGTTTTTCAAGCCGGTGCGGGTGATAGGCTGATCGCTGTGGTTGACTACAGTGATTACCCAGAGGCGGCTCTAAGCCTGCCGCGGATTGGCGACTCATTTCGGATTGATTTTGAGCGCTTGCGGCAATTGGACCCTGATCTTGTATTGGTTTGGAGCACTGGCAACCCAGCGGATATGCAATCGAGATTGCGCGATCTAAAATTTAATTTATTGATACTCGAGCCCTCCGATATTGAGGATGTTGCTAATCATGTGCGGCTGATTGGTGAGCGTGCAGGTACTGAAGTTGTTGCCAACGCGGCGGCTGATGTTTACCTAGCAACCTTAGAGGGCATCTGGGACAGCTATGGTGCTGAGCCAGATACCCGTGTGTTTTTTCAAATATCAGCGGCGCCTTGGTTTACAGTAAATGGCGATCAAGTGATCAGCCGGATTATCAATCGCTGTGGCGGTATAAATATTTTTGAGGATATGCCGGGGATAGCAGCGGCCGTGTCGTTAGAGGCAATAATTGCGGCAGATCCGGAAGTCATTATCGCGCCTTTTGATGACCGCGATCAGGTGGACTGGCGGTCGATGTGGCAGCGCTTTGATGGTGTTGCCGCAGTTCGGGAAGGAAATTTAATTGACGTGAATCGTGATGCGGCGAGTCGGGCAAGCTTGCGCTTGGCAGATGCTGCTCAGCAGATCTGTAGCCAGTTGTATGCAATACGTATGCGTCGGGCAGGCGTTTAGTTGCGATTTTTGCGGCTACTTACGCGACCAAAGAACTTCCGTGTTGCCCTCATGCCTCGCCAGGCTTCGGCCTAGAACAAATAAAAGATCAGAAAGCCGGTTGAGGAAGTTCAGAGCATCTTGATTGACGTCTTCGATTGCTGCGAGTGATAAGCAACGTCGTTCGGCACGTCGACAGATGGAACGCGCTAGATGACAGTTTGCTGTTGCTGGGCTGCCGCCCGGCAAAATAAACTCTTTTAATGGTGGCAGATCGGCATTGAACTGATCGATTGCAGCTTCTAACCCGGCAGTAGTTTTGGCAGTAATTATTTTGTGCCCGGGAATACAGAGCTCGCCACCGAGGTTAAAGAGATCGTGCTGAACCTCCGTGAGAATCACAGCGACCCCATCGGGAATAGAGTAACTTAGCACTACGCCGATCGCGCTATTAAGCTCGTCAACGGTACCAAAGGCTTCGACGCGCAGGTTATCTTTACGAACCCGATCGCCATTGCCAAGACCGGTGGTTCCATCGTCTCCTGTGCGAGTGTAAATTTTGCTTAAACGGTGACCCACGGTGCCTTCCTATTCTTTGCTGCTGAGTACTATTCGTTGCTGCTGAGTATTTGTCATATTCGTGGAGTTGGAACCTGCCGAGGATGACTGCGATGTCAGAGTAAACGATCTTTGCACATGACGTAAAGCAGAAGCTAAGCCGGTACCAGCGAGCTAAATCGCTCGCCCTGAATGCTTTCATAAGGAATAGCGTACAGCTCCTGCATGCGCGCCGGAGTGAGCAACAGCTCGGCCTTGTCAAATTGCCACTGACCATTGCCATGTAGAAGAAGCGCAAAGTTGGCGTAACGTGCAGCTAGCATTGGGTCGTGGATACTGGCCATTACTGTTTTACCCTGCGAGCTCAGAACTTGCAGCATGGTCATCACGCTCATTTGGTGCTGCGGATCCAGATGGTTGGTCGGCTCATCAAGCAACCAGATATCAGGATTTTGTAGGCGCATTGTGCCGATGGCAACGCGTCGCCGTTCTCCACCCGAGAGTGAGCTAATGAGACGATGTGCTAGGCCGGCAAGTCCCAGTTCTTCGATAATCTGTCGCGCGGTTTGTTCACCTAACGCACTGGTTTGCTCCCAAAAACTCCGCTGCGAATACTGCCCCATCATTATCGCCTCGAGCACGGTTACAGGGAATGCATCTTCATGAACCTGCAGCAGCAGTCCCAATCGAGTGGCAATTTGCCGACGCGAAAGCTCACTAAGCTCATCGCCAAACAGTTGGATGCTGCCGCCGGTACTCGATCTAAGCCCCGCAAGAGTATGCAGAGTTAATGTTTTGCCACTGCCATTAACCCCGAGTATGCAGGTAATAGACCCTGCGGGCAGCTTGAGACTCAGGTTCTGGACAAGGGTTCTGCCTGCGACAGAAATAGAGAGTTGTTCACAGCACAGCGTTGCGGTCATCAGGGTTCACTTGTGGGAAGGATCACCAGCACAGTGTGCCATGCCAGGCGCTCTACGCAAGTCAGGCGAGCAGCCTCGGGCAGAAAAGTGAGCCAAAAAAAACCCCACTGGGAAGTGGGGTTTACGGGTTATTGTTGTTGTCGCGAATACGATTTCTATATGATGATGTTTGCGTTGTTGTCTTTATTATTCTTTCGTTTTTATTCTACTTGTTGTTTTTGTTGTTGTTGTTGCCCTAGCTTCATCACTGAATACCAGAGCCCGAAAGAGCCAACATCCACAGAAACCTTTTTTGTGCGCACTTAAATAAAGCAATTGCCGTGCCAGAAACAATTAAATTCATTAAAAACAATAATTTAGGTTTTTTTTTGGCGGAGTGAGCGCTGATCGAAAAAGCTATTGTCACTTTTTCCGACACTTTTTACGGTATTGGTCGATCTTACTTGGGTGCTTACCGTTTATCTGGCGTGCTTCCCGGCAATCAGAGCATTAATACGGGTCCGGTTTTGAGAGTTTTGGGATTGGCTTTTATAGTGTAATAAACTCCGACGATTTTATAAGCATTTGATTGATAATGTTTTTACTGCTTCCTAGGGTTGTAGCCGACCGCAGCAACGCCATTGTTCGAGCGTTATCGGGCTTTGGCCGGTTTGTTCCGGCAGCTGAATCGACCGCTCCCATCGAGCTCTGTCGTGCAGTCTGGATTCAAGGTTCAGCCACAACTCAATCGCAGTAAACCAAAGGCGATAACCGCCCCAATGCGCTGGTCGCGGGACCTCTCTGTCGGCGAAGCGAGCATTGGTCTCCGCAAATTGCTGTTCCAATGCCTCCCGTGAGGCGATGCGTTGGCTTTGTAAGCTGGCCCAGGCCCCAACGCGGCTGTCTCGGTTACGACTCATGAAGTAAGCATCACTCTCTTTTGCCGGTGACTTAATTAGCAGACCCTCACCCCTGACCTGTCGCCCTTTGCTGTCCCAGTGCATAACAAACGCAACATTCGAATTTTTCTCAATGTCTGCAGCTTTTGCAGATAGGTAGTTCGTATAGAGCACCAGGAACCCCGGATCTACGATGAGATCCTTGCAGAGCACAATGCGGACGCTTGGCTGCCCAAGTTCATTGACAGTGGCCAGTGACATGGAGTTCGGATTTGGTTGCGCCCGCTCCTGCATAGCCTCATCGAGCCAGAGTTTAGTCAGTGGCAGTGGGTCGGCAGGCAGATTTTTGGGTAGCAGTTCCATAAATCAGCTATCTCAGAAGTGGATGACTGAGCGAATACTTTTGCCTTCGTGCATTAGCTCAAAGGCATCATTGATCTGATCGAGAGGCAGGTTATGTGTCACCATCTCATCAACTTTAATTGCGCCATCCAGATACTGGTCAACATAGCCTGGGAGTTGGCTACGGCCTTTCACACCGCCGAAAGCTGTGCCACGCCATACTCTGCCGGTAACTAGCTGGAACGGGCGTGTTGAAATCTCCTGACCAGCGCCGGCAACGCCAATAATAACTGATTCACCCCAGCCCTTATGGCAGCACTCTAATGCTGCACGCATGAGATCAGTATTGCCAATGCATTCAAAGGAATAGTCGACACCGCCATTAGTGATATCGACGATTGCTTCAGCAATAGGCAGGTCGTGGTCATTGGGATTAACGCACTCTGTTGCGCCGAGCATCCTTGCCATGTCGAATTTTGCAGGATTTATATCCACTGCAAGTATACGTTCTGCACCGGCCATTACGGCGCCTTGAATAACGCTCAGCCCTATGCCGCCAAGGCCAAATACAGCAACGCTTGAGCCAGCTTCAACTTTAGCGGTATTGAGTACGGCACCAATCCCAGTGGTAATGCCGCAGCCAAGCAGGCAAATCTTGTCAAGTGGTGCTGCCGGGTTGACTTTTGCAACCGAAATCTCCGGCATTACGGTGTATTCAGAAAACGTCGATGTCCCCATGTAATGAAAAATGGGCTTGCCATTCAGTGAGAACCGGCTGCTGCCATCGGGCATAAGTCCCTGGCCCTGTGTGACCCTTATGGCCTGACAGAGATTGGTCTTGCCTGATACACAGTATGAGCATTGCCCGCATTCGGGCGTATAAAGAGGTATCACGTGATCGCCCGGCTTGAGCGACGTTACGCCGGAACCGACTTCTTCAACAATGCCGCCGCCTTCATGCCCGAGGATAGAGGGAAACAGGCCTTCTGGGTCGGCACCTGAGAGGGTAAATGCATCGGTATGGCATACCCCGGTGGCGACGATGCGGACCAGTACCTCGCCCTGTTTGGGGCCCTCAACATCAATAGTTTCAATGCTTAAGGGCTTGCCTGCTTCCCAGGCAACAGCTGCTCTTGATTTCATTCTGACTCCTAGCGAATTATTTGATTACGACGATGGCCCTGTGCGATTGTCCGCAGTATAAGCAATACAGGGCAGATAACGACATGGTATCTTGCCCGCAACGTCCAACAGCCGGTTTTTTACTCGGCTTACCGTTTACAGAGAGCCTCATGAAATTAAAAGAACTGCGCATACGATTATCTGATATCGATCAGCAGCTATTGCAACTGATTGCCGAAAGGCAGTCGATTGTGGACGAGGTTGGAAAGTTCAAACGTTCTGAAGGCCGCGCCACGCGTGATTTTGCCCGCGAGAAAGATGTTATTGATGGCGCACGGGCCCAGGCGCAGAGCCTAGGTCTGGCTCCCGACCTAGCAGAGCAACTCATGACGATGTTAATTACATCATCGTTAACTAAACAAGAGCGTGCGCGCGTTAAGGCAGAAGGTCGTGGCTCCGGCAGGCGGGCGCTAGTGATCGGTGGTGCTGGCAAAATGGGCCAATGGTTTGTTAACTTTTTAGACTCGCAGGGTTATCAGGTAATGGTTGCCGATCCTATCGGTTCGGTAGACGGGGTTGAGTGGATCAGTGACTGGCGTCAGACCAGCAACGAATTTGCGCTTACCGTGATTGCTGCACCGCTCAGCAAGACTGCAGATATTTTAAGTCAGATGGCAGCTAAAGCATGGTCCGGACTGGTGTTTGATGTGGGCTCGCTGAAGAGTCCATTGATTCCTGGGTTGCGTGAACTGGCGGCCAGTGGCTGTCAGGTGACTTCGGTTCATCCGATGTTCGGTCCTGATACGGAATTGTTATCAGACAAGCATGTGTTGTTTCTAGACGCAGGTTGCGCGGATGCTACAGCGGCTGCGCGTCAGCTATTTGATGCCACTATGGCATTGCAGACGGAAATGACGCTGGAAGGCCATGATCGCTTGATTGCTTATGTGCTGGGTTTGTCTCATGCATTGAATATTGCATTTTTCAGTGTGTTGGCAGAAAGCGGTGAGCATGTTCCACGTTTGGCAAAAATATCCAGTACCACCTTTGATGCACAGCTAGATGTTGCGACACGTGTGGCCGAAGAGAATCCCCATTTGTACTTTGAGATCCAGTCGCTTAATGATTTTGGTATGGAGCCTATTGAAAGCCTGCAGGCCGCAGTCGAAAAAATTGCATTACTCGTGCGTGGCGATGATGAGCAGGGCTTTGTGAAGTTGATGGAGTCAGGCAGAGCTTATCTTGAGGGCAGGCAATAGGCTTGCAGCACACTTTCGCCCAATGTCAGTCTTCGACGTTTTGGTTATTTCTTAGCAATACTAGAAATAGGGGCACGCCGAGGGCTGCGGTAATTGCGCCTACTGGAAGCTGCTGTGGTGCAACTATAGTGCGGGCCAGTAGGTCTGCCCCCATCAGTAATGTGCCGCCAGCCAAAGCAGAGCAGGGGATAACAATGCGGTGATCTGCCCCTACCAGCAGTCGGATCAAGTGCGGAATAACCAGCCCGACAAAACCGATGGTACCAGCCGTGGTTACGGCAACTGCGGTCAGCAGCGAGCTGAACAGATACAGGCTAATTCTTAGTGGCACAACAGAAACACCGAGCAACATGGCTTGATCTTGTCCGGTGGCGAGTACATTAAGCGCGGGTGCTATTGTGAGTCCTACCAGTGCCGCGGCGGCAGCAATAGTTATAATTGGCCAGGGGTTTTGCGCAAACGAGAAGTCACCCATTAGCCAGAACAACATGCCGCGCAGGCTCGCATCGGGGGCTAAGGCCAGTATCAAAGTGACTAAAGCGCCCCAGCCGGCAGCAGTGACAACACCCGTTAGCAACAAGCGGCCGGGTGTCCAGTTGCCACCTGAGTGGGCTAGACCAAAGACTAGCGCCGTGCTGCCGAGCGCGCCAGCAAAAGCAGCACCGTTTAAGAGCAGCCCGCTTGCGCCCATAGCCATAGCACTCAGAGCTGCTGCTGCCGCACCACCAGACGTTCCCAGAATGTAAGGATCTGCAAGTGGATTACGCAGCAGCACCTGCAGCATGACCCCGGCAATGGCGAGTGCGGCACCGGTTCCAAATGCGGTTAACGCGCGTGGCATGCGCAAGCCATAGACCAGTTCGCGGACAAGTGGATCGCCATTGCCCACCAGCCCTGACCAGGTTTCCAGGAGTGAAAATGATGCGCTACCTATGCCCAAAGCCAGCACTAGCGTAGCGAGTGCGAGACCTAAAAGAGAAAGCAGCAGCAGGGTTCGTGACATGGTTGGTGAGGTTATGTGAATAAGTACCCATGATGACATCGTGGCGGCATAAATGCGATTGTGGAACAATGTCGGTGACGAATCTTGCAAGTGACAATATGGATCATATCGATACAGACGGGTATAGGGCGAACGTTGGCATCATTATTACTAATGATGCGGGTCGCCTGTTGCTGGGAGGCCGAGCCGGACATGCGGGGTGGCAGTTCCCGCAGGGCGGTATCCAAGTGGATGAAACCCCTGAAGAGGCGCTATATCGAGAGTTAGCCGAGGAGGTTGGCTTAAGCGAAAATGACGTTGACGTCCTTGGAGTGACACAGAGCTGGGTTAAGTATAAGTTGCCGGAAAAGTTTATCCGGCGTAATTCAAGACCTTTGTGTATTGGCCAGAAACAAATGTGGTACCTGCTGCGCCTTACCTCATCGGAGGATCGTTTGAGGTTCGATACCACTGACCGGCCCGAGTTCGATCGTTGGCGTTGGGTTGAGTATTGGCGGCCAGTGAAAGAAGTAATTTATTTTAAGCGGCGTGTTTATGTTTACGCTTTAAACGAGCTTGGGCCGCTATTATTTCCTGACGGCCCTCCGCCACAACCTCTTTGGTGGCCTAAGGATTGGGTTAGTGCCCCGGAAGTCTGATGCTGTCGGCCGGCCTAAAAAAACATCACTAGTTTTCGAGGACGTTTTAGATGAGTCGAACCCGTGTTGTGGTCGAGTCGATTTCTCCACGCCGCAAGTATTTTTTAATGACTATGGCGATTGTTGCCGGCGTTGCTTTCTTAGTTATAGCCTATGAGACAGGTCAGCGACGAGCCGGGTTTAACCGGCTGCAGTCGCTAGCGGGCATGGACATGCTGCAGGCTGAGACTGAGACGCAAGCCACGGAGCTTGGTGCCCTGCGCGAACGATTAGCAATAGTGGAGACTGCGGCGAGTATTGATAAAGAGGCGTATAGTCAGGTTGAAGCAGAGCTGGTCGACTTGCAGTCGCAGATCTCCGAGCTGGAAGAGAGTCTGGAGTTTTATCGCGGCATCGTGTCGCCCGATGATTCTCATGGCGTGCGGGTTCAAGCGCTCCGCATTACCCAAGCTGATGCCCCGCGTCATTACCGAATCCAGTTGTTTCTCACTCAAGCTTTGCGCAGTGACCAACCGATCTCAGGCAGGGTTAAGCTCAAGTTTCTGGGCAAGTCGGGCACTGAGCCGCTGGCACTTGTTGTGGGCGACGTTTTGAGTAAGTCGATGTTACAGGCTCCCAGCGAGTTTAAGTTCCGCTATTTTCAAGAAATTGTTGTTGAAATCGAGCTGCCGCTGGGTTTTCAGCCAGAAAAGGTCGTTGTAGAGGCCCATCCAGACGGAACAAAAGCCAAAACTGTGGAAGAGTCCTTCTTTTGGCAGCTAAAACCAGAGTAGTCTCGATCTCTAATTATGCGCAGTTGGCGTGGTTTATTGCCCTAGTTAGGGATTGAGGATCGATATGTTTGGCACAAAAAAACAGAATGTCTCAGGAAAGCAGTCATTAATTGGCTGTGGCGCAAAGCTTAACGGCGACCTGATTTTTGATGGTGATTGTTTCATTGATGGCACTATAGAAGGTGATGTATCAACCGGCGATTCTAAAAAAGCCTATTTGAGTATTAGCCAGGGTGGTTGCGTTAAAGGCAACGTTTCGGTTCCGGTGCTTGATCTTAGCGGCCGCATTGAAGGCGATGTGCACGCCAGTGTAAAAGTGATTTTTGGCGCGAGTGCTAAAGTGACAGGCAATGTGCATTACAACCTTATAGAAATTGCTGCGGGTGCGGAAATTAATGGTCAGCTTATTCATGAGGAGGCAGCCAGAGAACCGGACAGTTTAAAGTCATATGCGGCTGAACCGTCGTCTATGAATGAGGTTGCTGCTGAGACAGCCCGTTAATCTTTACTGTTTTGTCTGGTTAATTAGCCGCTTTAAGGTAGAATGGCTCTAAATATTCAGCTTGTTCAATTAAGGTGTGTACCAATGGGCGCAGAGCCAACTACTTTCGAACCCGATCAGGAATCAATCATTTTTACCGATGCGGCTGCCCGCAAGGTTGGAGAGCTGATTAAGGAAGAAGAAAACCCTAATCTCAAGCTTAGAGTGTTTATTTCCGGTGGTGGTTGTTCTGGTTTTCAGTATGGCTTTACGTTTGATGAAGAGCTCCAGGATGGTGATACCAGTGTCGTTAATAGTGATGTTACGTTGCTGATTGATCCGATGAGCTATCAATACCTTGTGGGTGCTCAGATCGATTACAAAGATGATATCAGTGGGGCTCAGTTCGTTATTCGTAATCCCAATGCTCAGACAACCTGTGGTTGTGGCTCATCTTTTTCTGTCTAGCCGTTTTATTATCAGCCAGCTTTTCTAGAAAGTAGCTTTGTGAGGATATTTGTTCCTCCTCTTCACTGACCCTACTTGGGTGATATTCTCCGTTTTGATCGAGGATCCATGCGAGCGTATTGTCACGTAGATTAATATGAATATCGTCTATTAATCTTTGTTTCAGCACTGGCGACTCAATGGGAAAGCAAACTTCTACGCGGCGGAACATATTTCTATCCATCCAATCGGCGCTAGAGCAGTAAACCTCTTCTGCACCCTGGTTCAGGAGGTAGTAAACCCGTGAATGCTCTAAAAACCGACCGATAATTGAGCGGACGCGAATATTTTCCGAAATGCCGGGCATGCCCGGTCGCAGGCAGCAAATGCCGCGGATAATAAGATCAATTTGCACTCCAGCAGCGGAGGCCGCATACAGCGCCCGAATAATTTCTGGTTCAACCAGCGCGTTCAGTTTGGCGATAATTCGTGCGGGCTTGCCGTTGGTTGCCGCAGTTGCCTCGCGGTTGATCTTTCTAAGTAGCTGTTGATGCAGAGTGAATGGTGCCTGAAAGAGCTTCTTCAGTGGGGGCATTTCCATCATGCTGGTGAGCTGCATAAATACGTTATGCACATCTTCGCTTAATGCCCTATCGGTGGTAAATAGGCCGTAGTCGGTATAAACCCTTGCTGTTTGGTCGTGGTAGTTGCCCGTCGAAAGGTGTGCATAACGCATAAGCTGATCGCGCTCGCGCCTTACAATAACGGCCATTTTGCAGTGTGTTTTAAACCCAACAATGCCATAAACGACATGGGCACCCGCGTCTTGAAGTCGATTAGCTAATGCGATGTTAGCGGCCTCATCGAAGCGTGCCCGCAGTTCGATCAGGACGGTAACTTCTTTGTTCGCTTTGGCTGCAACCAAAAGATGTTCGACGATTGGTGAGTCGGGGCCTGTTCGATAAAGTGTCAGTTTAATTGAAATAACCTTTGGGTCTTGTGATGCAGCACGCATGAGCTCCAGCACAGGGCTGAATGACTCGTAAGGATGATTTAATAGGATGTCCTGTCGCCGCATAGCTCTGAAGATGCCATCACTACTGATGTTCTCTGGCGGCAGGCCAGGCTCAAACTCAGGGAACTTAAGCTGCTTCATCCCCGGTGCATCATAAACTGACATCAGCCGGTTTAGGTTAACTGGGCCATCCACTAAAAAAAGATCATTTTTGTTTAGATCAAATTGTGCGAGCAGGTAAGAAGTTAGCGTTTGCGGACAGTTATTTGCGATTTCGAGCCTCACAGCAGCGCCATAGCGGCGAGAGGCTAACTCGCCTTCGAGCGCAGCCATAAGGTTGCCGACCTCTTCATCGTCGACATACAGTTCACTGTTGCGGGTTACCCTAAACTGATAACAGCCGTCAATTTTCATTCCCTGAAACAACTCTTCGACGAATGCATGAATAATCGATGACAGAAACACATAATCGCTGCTTGATTGGCCGCTGACTTCGGACGGGAGTTTGATCAGCCGCGGAAGCAGCCGCGGAGCTTGCACGATTGCGCGCGTGCAGCGTCTGCCGAAGGCATGAATGCCATCGAGTCCGACTATAAAATTCAGGCTCTTGTTCAATATACGCGGGAAGGGTCGCGCAGAATCTAAAGCAATTGGACTGAGTGCTGGTTCAATTTCTCTATGGAAAAAATCATGCAGCCAGATACGTTGGGCTTTAGTCCACCTATCCCGCCGGATGAACCGAATTCCAGCTAACTCAAGTTCCGGCAGTAAGTTCTGATTAAGCACGTCGTATTGTGTGGCAATTAGCTCATGTGACATGTGCTTCACGTCATTAAGAATCTGCTGTGGGCTCGATAATTCCGGTCCGCAGGTCATCAGCCCGGCTTCTAGGCGTTGTTGAAGTCCGCTGACCCTAATCTCAAAAAATTCATCCATATTGCTTGAAACAATGCAGATAAATTTGAGTCGCTCCAGCAGCGGAATAGACTTATTCTGTGCTTGTGCAAGCACTCTGCGATTAAATGCAAGTGCACTAATGTCACGATTGATGTAGTTTGCTGGTGCTTTAAGGTCTTGGCTTTTCAAAAAGGTTTATGTCCAGAAGCATTCTCAAGTTGGGGCAGTTCATCCGTTAGACCTTAACTATTATATGCGACCAGCGCTATGCAGGATCCTTTGGTCTTCAGGGTCGCCCCGACTCATCTTTACGTCAGTTTCCGCGGTATGTGCGCGGTTCCAAGAACGCATGGTTTTGCAGCCCCGGTGACTTCAGGGATATTGCCGACAATGCCATTGTGATGGGCCCGTGCCAGCCATGCAAAAGCGCAGGCCTCAACCCAGTCGGCCGGTATGCCCCGAACTTCGCTCGCCATTAGGTTTGTCGCTGGCGATAACTGTTGCAGTCGTTTCATTAGGTATTTGTTATGGGCGCCGCCACCGCATATGTAGGCCTCGTGAGGTGGATCATTCGACCGTTGAAGCGCTTTACTTATGCTCATGGCCGTGACCTCACACAGTGTTGCCTGAATGTCCTGAGGGTCATCGATCGTGTCGCATTTTGCCAGCATACGCTCTACCCAAAGCCGATTGAAATATTCTCTTCCGGTGCTTTTTGGCGGATCTTTGCAGAACCATGGGTCGGCGAGCATCGCGTTAAGCAGTTGCGGCCTTACTGTGCCACCACTGGCCCATTCCCCGTTTCTGTCAAACTCAAGCCCATGCGCCTGTTGGATCCAGCAATCCATTAAGGTATTCCCTGGACCGGTATCAAAACCGGATACGTTACCGGTGACCGGCAGTTCGGTAATGTTTGCGATCCCCCCAATGTTAACTACGGCCACAAACTTGTTAGGCGCGCTAAAAATTTCCCGATGGAAAGCGGGAACCAATGGCGCTCCCTGTCCGCCGATGGCGAGGTCAGCTTGCCTAAACTGATTGATTACAGCGATCCCTGTTTGGTCAGCGATATGCTGACCATCATCAATTTGAATACTCAGTGGTGGTTGATGGTAGATCGTTTGACCGTGGTTCCCAATGGCCACAATATCGTGTTTGGCTATGTGTTCTTTGGAGTCTGCCGTGAGCTTTAACAGCTTATTTATAGCATCGACATAGCAGTCCGCAAGTTTCCGCGATGTCGTTTTGGCGATTAATGAGTCTGGAGGCCTGTTTGCAACGATTAATTCGGTGAGTGTTGCTTTTAGCTCTTCTGGAAACGCTTGGTGACGGCAATGTATTAGGCGAAATCGACCATTCGAGAAATCGACAAGGACTGAGTCGATACCGTCGAGGCTCGTGCCTGACATGAGTCCAATATAAAGTTCCCTATGGCTAGGCATTTATTTTTTTAATTTAGACTATTGCAGTTGCTCGGTTTTTTCCGAGAGACTGGCAAGCAGTTGTCTTTGGGAGTTGAGCCGAAGGGTTAGGTCTGCGATGTTGCGGTCAAAATCGGCCTTAAATGCTGGGTCAAGTGGCTCTGCTTGAGGCAGCTTTACTGTTCGGGGGTTCTGATGAGTTCCGTTTTTTCTGTATTCATAGTGAAGATGAGGCCCGGTCGAAAGCCCGCTGGTGCCGACATAGCCTATAACCTGACCTTGCGTCACGCGACTCCCATTTTTAGCCTTTTTATCAAACTTCTGCATATGGGCATACAAAGTGCTGATATTGCCGCCATGACTGAGAATAATGGTATTGCCATACCCACCCTTGGTACCACGGAAGATAACTTTGCCATCGCCGGCAGCTTTTATTGGCGTACCGCGGGCCGCCGCGTAATCCACACCTTTGTGTGCGCGCAGGGTATTAAGTACCGGGTGCCTGCGATTGGGATTGAAATTTGAGCTGACCCGCGAAAAGGCGAGAGGCGCCCGCAAAAAAGCTTTGCGAACACTGTGCCCATCGGCAGTGTAGTAGCTTTCCTTGCCATTAGGGCCTGCGTATAAAAATGCACGATGACTTTTGTTCTGGGTTACAAACTCAGCGGCTAGAATATTCCCATTTTTAACATACTCACCATCGCGCCAGAGTTCTTCATACACCACTACAAACTGATCGCCGCGGCGAACATCAAGAATAAAGTCGACATCCCAGGCAAACATTCCAGTCATGTTCATGATGACATTGTTGGGTATACCAGTATCGCTGGCAGATAAAAACAGAGAGTCTTTTATGGTGCCGGCTTTTTCCACAATCCGAGTTTCGATTGCATTTTTATAGGTTTCTGCGATAAATGCATCGTTGACTCTGGTTACCGCAAGGCTTTCATACAAGTCAATTTCGCGATGCAACGCAACTATGGCCTCACCTTTATGCCAAACCTCAATGCTATCGCCGGGGCGTATAACCCTCAGATATTGTTTGGCCA
>Ga0206677_10001511_pt1 | contig 21458 bp, 16 predicted proteins | sample M130m12015metaG_FD_155475 | JGI IMG/M metagenome (GOLD analysis project Ga0206677, IMG submission 155475) | Ammonia-oxidizing marine archaeal communities from Monterey Bay, California, United States - M1 30m 12015 | ecosystem: Environmental > Aquatic > Marine > Intertidal zone | place: USA...
GAAAAGGTATCATGACTCGTTACGCGAAGAAAATGATCAGACCAGAATTCTACGGAAAAATCTACGTAGCTGATTTGGCAACAGTATAGTATTAAATACATACTGATAAAATTGAGAGGGGCTTTTTAGCCCCTTTCTTTTTGTACTTATCTTAACAATCGCTATTTATAGGTATAAACTAAAACGTTATTACGCATGGCATCTAACCATCATACGGACGATGTATTCGTCCAAAAGAGAAGACCTAAAAGACCAATTAAATTTCAAGTACAGCTTAATGAAGAACAAAAAGTAGCAAAAGCTTTGATATTAGACTCTCCCGTAACCGTATTAAAGGGTATGGCAGGTTCTGGAAAAACGTTGGTAGCAACACAAGTAGCACTGGATTTACTGTTTACAGGTCAAGTTGATAAGATTATTATAACAAGACCAACTGTGTCTAAAGAAGATATAGGATTCTTACCAGGAGATATAAGAGAAAAGATGGATCCTTGGTTAGCACCAATCTATCATAACTTATACATGCTGTATAATAAGGAGAAAGTCGACAAAGAATTAGAAAAAGGGAGTATCGAAATTGTTCCATTTGCATTTATGAGAGGTAGAACATTTGTTGACTCATTTATTATAGTAGATGAAGCACAGAATGTTACCCATAGTCAAATGGAGACTGTTATAGGTAGGTTAGGAAAAGGATCTAAAATGGTAATATGTGGAGATATGGCACAGATAGATCTTAAAGACAAAAGAGAAACAGGTTTTTCTTTCTTATCTAGAATAGAAGAAGAGGTACCAGGATTTGCAACTCATGCACTTTTACATAACCATAGACATACAATTGTAGCACCTATCTTGGAAGTATATAAAACCTTCAGAGATTAGACACTATTTATATATAAACTACTACTATGGCTAATATTTCTATATGGGACGGTAGTTCTACATTTAGTGTAGGGCAAACACCTTTCGGCTTTTACGATACAGATGCAGCATTTACAACAGATGCTGATAAAGTAGCAAAATTCTGTGCACAAAGACTTGGATTCCCACTAATGGATGTAGAACTACAATCAGGGTCTTTTTATGCATGTTTTGAAGAAGCAGTAACTGTATACGGAAATGAAGTATTCCAATATAAGATAAGAGAAAACTATTTATCTTTTGAAGGAGCTCCAACAGGCAGTACAGCAAACAATCAACTTGTTGAACCGAACATTAATCGTTTTGTACAAATAGCAAAAAACTACGGTACAGAAGCTGGTGTAGGAGGAAATGTAACAAAACATACAGGCTCACTAGAGCTTACCTCTTCTATTCAAAATTATGATCTTGATCAATGGGCGTTAGATAACTCAATTGAAGGAGGTATAGAGATAAGAAAAGTATTCTACGAATCAGCACCAGCAATATCTAGATTCTTTGACCCTTACGCTGGTACAGGTACTGGAGCACAAGGTTTAATGGAGTCATTTGGATTTGGAAAGCATAGCCCGGGAATTAGTTTTATGTTAATGCCTGCTTCTTACGATGTAATGAAAATGCAAGCAATAGAGTTTAACGATCAAATAAGAAAATCAGCATTTACTTTTGAATTAGTAAAAAATCAACTAAGAGTATTCCCAGTTCCTACAAGATCCGGTAAATTATACTTTGAGTATATGAAACTCTCAGATAAATCAGCACTTAACTTTGACAATAGTACAGGAAATATAACAACAGTATCAGAAGTACCATATAGTAACCCAGAATACGCACATATTAATAGCGTAGGAAGACAGTGGATATTCCAATTTACTTTAGCACTAGCAAAAGAAATGTTAGGGTACATTAGAGGCAAATATGCAACAGTCCCAGTACCGGGTTCAGAAGCAACTTTGAACCAAGCAGACTTATTAGCTGATGCAAGAAGTGAAAAGACGGAATTGCTTACTAATTTAAGAAGTATGTTGGAAGAAGCATCAAGAGGAGCACAGATGGAAGCACAAGCACAAGAATCTGACTTCCTTAGAGCTACTTTAGCTCAAGTACCAATGACAATACACGTAGGATAATGAAATTAATAACGATATTAGAGCAGATAATTTTTAATACCTATGAAGGTATGGTACGTATAATGTATCAAGAAGGTGAAAGCGAAGATTTAGCAGAGCTGTTACGTGCTTTACCGGGGGTTACCACTGTAACTAATGCAGGATCAGCATCAGAAATGTCAAGTATGACGTTTAAGATAAAGTTAATATCACAAAAAGGAGGAGAAGAAGCTTTTACCTCATTTAAAACTAATGCAAAAGAGAAGTACAGTAATATAATTAAGTTAGAAATCGCAGTAGAAACAATACAGGAAAAATAATGCTATTCGGAAGTAACAGAGACTTTGATTTATTTGTTAGTGTTAACAGAGAACTAATAAAAGACATTATTGAGCAAGAAGTACTATACTATAAGCTCAGTATTGCGGATACTAGTGTAAATATATACGGTGAAGCACTCCAGAAAACATACTTAGAAGCAGTTAAATTAAATTGTTTAATAACTAGAGGTGATCAAGTATACGATGTAGATGAATTTGGACCTGATTTAGGTAGGGAAGCATCATTTGCATTCCTTAAACCTGATTTAGAAGATATATCTACGGTACCAGAAGTAGGAGATATAGTAATGTGGCAAGAAGATTACTACGAAGTAGACGTAGTTAAGGAAAATAGCTTACTATTAGGTAAGGATAGTAAATATAACATCGATAGACCTGGAACACACGGTTCATCTATGTCAATTATAGTAAATTGTCACTTAACTAGAGCTGATAGAGTAGGACTTAATAGACAGAGAATGTAAAATGGCTAAAAGAAAGAAACCTGTACCAAAAAAACAAGCAGAGATAATGAGAGATCAGATATCTCCAGTGCTTCCTACAGGAAAACCTATTGTACCGAATAATAAAAAGAGAGAAAACCAACGTACTGTTAAAGGAGACAAAGTTAAACAGCTTACAATAGGTTTAAGAGATATAGATGAAACTATTATCTATTACTTTAATAATGTAATTAAACCATCAGTAGTCCAGAACGGAAATAAAGGAACCGTACCAGTAATGTACGGATCTCCAGAAAGATGGAAAGCAGTACAGAAAGATGGCTTCCATAGAGATAAAAACGGTAAGATACAGGCTCCTTTAATTATGTTTAAAAGGGATTCTGTAGAAAAAAATAGAAACCTAGGTAATAAAGTAGATCCACGCAACCCGATTAGTTACGGAATATACAAAAAAGCTTTTTCTAATAAGAATATATACGATAAATTTAGTATATTAACTAATAGAGAACCTATTAAAGAATACTACGGTGTAATAATACCTGAATACGTTACTCTGACTTACTCTTGTATGATTTTTACGGATTATGTAGAGCAGATGAACAAGATAATAGAATCTATTAACTATGCATCAGATGCGTACTGGGGAGATGAAGAAAAATTTAGCTTTAGAGCTAGAATAGACTCATATACAACTTCTACAGAATTAACTCAAGGAAATGAAAGAGCTGTAAAAACTAATTTTACAATAGTAATGAATGGACACATTATACCAGATGCTATAAACGCTACTTTAGCAGGTATGAATAAATACTACTCTAAATCATCAGTTACTTTTGGGTTAGAAACAGCAGGTACATTAGAAACAATACAAGCTTCTGCTAGAACAGAAACTAAAGATGCAGATTATAGATTCTTTGATTCAGGTACCGCAGGTGTACAGAGTCAAGGTATGACAGAGAATCAATTAGACTATGTTACTACTAACTCTACTGTAGTAGCTAATTTTGCTACAAATAATGCAGCAATATTTCAAAATACTAAGGTACTTGAAGTACCTAACGGGTTCTCATCAGGTCCAGAACGATTCTCTTTATATATTAACGGACAGTATATGTTACCGTCACTTTATACAGTAACACAAACAGGAAATGATATTAGTGTGGTCGTACAAACAGGAGCAACAGAGTATTCTTTAGATAACGGAGATCAAATAGTACTATCAGGTAAAATTAAAACTATAACATAACAGATGGCATTAATACATTGGAAACAGATTGATGGTGACTTAAGCGGCTCAAGAGTCTTAACAGGAAGTCTTGTAGTTTCTGGAACTATATCCGCAGATGAATTTATAGGTATAGATCCATCAGCTATATTTACCGGTTCCATATCAGCATCAGTAGCTCCTACAGGGAATGTCTTTACAATTAAGAGCGGAAGTAATGATTTAGTTACTGTAGATGAAAATGGTAACGTAGTAGTAGAAGGAACCTTAAAAGCACAAGAATTTTATACTGAAATAGTTAGTGCATCCGTAATATTTGAATCAGGATCAACCTTATTCGGTAATTCATTAGACGATACACACCAAATCACAGGTAGTTTACTTATATCAGGAGCTGATGGACATCAAATATCCGGTTCATTAACAGTAAGCACTACAGAATCAGGTTCAACAGCAATAGTTTCTAATAATACAACAGTAGGTTACCCAACTTCCAATGAATGGCAAGATAATTTAGATGGATCTTACTTTGATATATTTAATCATAGTACACATATATCTGAAATATTAAGATTTATGGCCGGTGTAATGAGTTCATCTTTAGATGTAGCTGCACCAACACCTAATACAAAAACTTGGGGGAGTACTTCCGTTAATTACAATATAGGGAGTGCTAATCCAAATAGGACCACAGCACTACCAGGGGTCTTTAATGAAGAACAAATAAGCTTATCAAATAACTGGAGAACATCTGCTTATATAGACAGCACAAAAACAGGTTCATTTGAAACCATACAAGAGTACTTTATAGGAAAAGGGTTTTTACTTAATAGCGAAACAGGAAGTGATCATGCAGGAACTAACCCACTATACTATCAACAATTTAGCAGAGTACCTGCAACGGTACTTGCAGAAAGCAGCTTTAACACCCTTACCGGAACATTATCAGCTAATACTACTGGAACTACTTTAGCGTCCTCTAATGCATCCTATTTTGGATTAGGGCTATTGACAAGTGGACAGCCAACCAATGTTAGAGTAAGAGTAGAAACCACACAATCATTTAAAGATAACTACTCTCAAAATAACTTTAACGCAAGCTCAGCAGCTACATACAGTACAAGTTCAGTTTCTATATTTAATAATGATCAATTTAGTACAAACAACGGTATAACAGTATCAAAAATAGAGACTACTCAACCTGCAGTCATACCTGCTGCATACCAAGACGGTGATTTTACTATGACTACAGCAGTTACTGGTAGAAAATATACAGGAGGAGCAACAGCAGCAAATAGTATATCAGCAAGCGGTTACTACAAGTTAGATAGTACGGTAATAGGTCTTCAGACAGGTTCACAAGTTGGATACACAACTCAAACAGCGGCAGACAGTGCAACAAGCTTTTATTTATACCACGATGGACCTACTGATATAAGAATAGGATCACAATACCTATCAGCATCAGCAGATCTAACAAGAAATTCAATAACAGCAACATCAAGATCATTATCTGGAGCACCTTACCTACTAGATGTAGACTATACATTCACTTTTTCAGGAGAAGTAACCGGAGCTTTTGACCCAGGGTACGGGGACAGTGATAATCCTTTATTTGTATCTCAACAAGTAAATGACTGGAATAATATAGGTGCTACTTCACTTAGTAATGTATACCTTGGAGTAGCCGGAGATTATAATATACAACATAGTAGTGCGGTACTAGGAGTATTATCGGCTGATAAAAACACTCAACGTAACGTTGGCGATATACCCTATATAGATGATATAGGATTCATATCCAGTTCGTTTAGTTTTAACCTTAACAGTAATGTAAATAATACACAACTAACTAGAAACCAACAAGAGGCATTAAACTACAACTTGAGTTTTAGATTGAGAGCTCAGCATGGTAGTAAGGATGCAACTACTATTAATATAACCAGCGCTACACAGGAGTTTTATGATAACGCACTATTCGGTCAGAGTAAGACAACACTTATGGCTATTTACAGCAGAACACAGGGATACGATGCAAGTAGCTTAACAGGCACATCGGAAGATTTTTCTGGGGAAGATCATAGAATCAAAGTTAATAATAATGTACTAACATTTACAGGTGAGTCATTTACTACAAATACTTACGATGTTACAAATGTATTAGGTGCATTAGACTTACAAGTTAAACCAGGATATTTAGTAAATCCAGGAGGTATATACGGATACTGGTATGACTCAGGATTTGCACCCGCAAATTATAAGTACTATATACGTAAGTTTAGAACCAGTGGTGCTAAGACCTCTATGACTGTTAATGTAGAAAAAACATTACATAATTGGGATTCCTCAACAGATGGATATTCTGCAGTTGTTTTATTTAAATCAAGTGGAGACAGCAGTGGGGTAAATAATAGTTTATCAACCGCAAGGATTTATGATCCTAGTGAATTAAATTCTAACTCAATAGAAACAGGAATATCATCAGATAACTTTAAAAATCCATTTTCAGACGACTTAGACTTATACGGGAATATAGGAGGAACAGTTAGCTCTACAACATACACCATGCCTTTGAGAAACGCAGATGGAATGTATTTAGATAATGACGACAATGAATTCTACCTAATTATAAGATATAAAGGAGATCCATCTCCTATAACAGATATAAACGTTACTACATCATAATGGGATTTATAGATAACACAAAAAAAGCATTAAGATTACTCCTAGGTAGGAGATTTACCAGTGATGACTTATCTATACAGCAAGAAGCATTTACTTCTACGTTAGATATATCAAGTGCAGATGTATACACTGAAGATCACTTAGTTCCTTCTTCTGGCCTACCATTTAGTGGTAGCAGTCAAAATGGAAATACCGAAGACGGTGTTATTAAGTACTGGTATAGACAGAGACTAACTAAATCAAATTTAGATACAGACGTATGGTTCTTCATAACACCAACAGGAAGCGATTCAGGAGTCACTCCTCAAATTATTAACGTTAATCAAAAAACAGATTTTATATCAAGCAAATACTCAACACCAGAACTGACTAATGCTGGAACAGAAGATGTAACACCGGGTTATAACGTAGTAGTATATAAGTCAACTTCTACTAGTAGTGGTAGTTTTGTTGGAAGCGATAAAGTATCTATTAATGATTACCAATTTGATTATAAAACAGGTGTATTACAGTTTGATCAAAATAAACCAACATCAAATCAAAAAGTATATATCACAGTATACCAGTACATAGGGAAAACATTAGCAACAGATCCTAATATAGGAATATTTACACAAACAGGTTCTTTCTATTCAACTGAAAATAATTTAAAAGTTACCGGTTCATTTGATATTTCCCTAGACGGAATAGATGATAAATTTACAGTATCCTCGGGCGGTGATTTAAAATTTGAATTCAACGAAGAAGGAACTGTAAAGTTTACTCCACAAGCAACTGCACCAACGGCAGTAAGCGGTGGAATGTTTTATAGCGGGTCTGATGACTACTTCTTAGGATTTGATAATTAACTGATATTTATAATATATAAAAACAAACGATACCCATGGCAAATTGGAAAAAGATAATAGTTAGTGGATCTGATGCTCATTTAGCGTCCATAAAATCCTCTACACTTACTAACGATCAGATACTTATAGCAGGTACAAATGGTCTAATAGAGAATAGCGGAATAAGTTATAACGGATCTATTCTTAATATAGGAAGCTCAACAATATCATCAACAGGAGCAACCTCAATTCTATCAGGATCATTCAGCGGTTCGTTTGAAGGAGATGGTTCTGGATTAACTGGATTACCAACTGCTCTTAATTTTGCCGGGGATAGCGGAACAGATGCATTAAACTTATTAACCGATACATTAACCTTCGAAGGAGGTACTAGTATAACCTCTACAGTATCAAACAATAAAGTATCTTTTAAAGTTGACGATGCTGGAATTACAAAAACTCAACTAAACACAGATGTTGCTGGAACAGGTTTATCAGGTGGGGCTGGAACAGCTTTATCAGTAGATTACGGTTCAACAGCCGGTACAGCAGTAGAAGGGAATACCAACTTTACATTAAACGGTACAACAGGTGAAATAGGAGTAACTGGAACAGCAGCACAAGCATTAGGAGCAGGACCTTCATACACTATAACACTACCAAGCACAATTGTAGACGATAGAACATTCTCAGGAACAGTTACTGTAGGTACCAATTTAATCGTAACCGGTGATTTAACAATCAACGGAACAACAACAACATTAAATACTAGTAACTTATTAGTAGAAGATAGATTTGTATTACTTAATTCTGGATCAGCAGATCCGGACGAAGGAGGTTTAATTATAGATGAAGGAACTGGATCAGGACATGCATTTATATATGACTCTGGAGATACTAGATGGGGATTCAATGCATCAGTAGCACAAGACGCAACTACTGCTAATACAACAGCCTATGCAGCAGCTATAGTAGACTTAGATAACACAGTTCATTCCACTGCATACGGTACAACTCCAGCTGAATATGACAAAAGAGGTAACATTAAGATAGATACTTCTGACGATATTTGGATTTACGCATAAAATTTCGTACATTGGTTATATGGGAATACTTACAAAACAAAAGTTAAAAGCTGTAGAAGGCTTGACTAAAGAAGATTTAGAATTTGTTCTAACAAAATTACGATCAGCAAATTACTCTGGTCATGAATTTGAGCATTTTTATAAAGTGTGGACGTTATTAACGAATCACCTAAAAACTATTAAAAAATAACATCGGAGCCTTACGGGCTCCTTTGCTATTTATACGTATATTATAGGCCCGAAAGGGAAGTGGGCAGGCAATCCTGTAGCCAACCGTAATTAAGAAAATATGCCAAATTGGAAAAAACTGATAGTTAGCGGATCGGACGCTAACTTAAACTCACTTAATGTAACAACGAGTATTACAGGCTCGGATGTTAAAATAGACGATTGGGGATCCATCTCAGGATCTCTCGCAAACCTTACAGACAACACACCAGACGGTTCAGGAACCGCAAATTACGTAACAAAGTGGTCTGATTCAGATACATTATCTAATTCAACTATTTACGATAATGCCGGAATTATAACAATTGGCAGTACTCAACAAGGTTGGTCAGGTAATAAACTTAATATAGGCTCAACTTCAGATGGAGCAGCAGGAATGAATATTCTGACATCTGCAACAGGAAACGCATATATAATATTCTCAGATGCAGTAGACGGTTCAGCTTCCGAATATGCTAACCAAATAAGATACAGTCATACCGATAATTTTTTAGCGATACAGACTGAAGGAACAGAAAGACTCCGAATCAAATCAGGCGGTAACGTTGGTATAGGAACATCAGACCCTGCTTTACGTTTACATGTACACGGTACTGCAAGAGCTACAAATTTACTATTAGGAGATAGTAGTACAGCAAATACTCCAACAATACCTCTTTTTATAAAATCTAGCGGAACTAATGCTAGAATGAGAATAGAAGATTCTGACGGTACTAACACCTCTTATGATTTCTTAGTTAATCAAGGTGCAGGTCTTTCTATTATTGAAGGATCTACTACAAGGATGTATATAGAAGAAGGAGGTAACGTCGGGATCGGGACGACTAGTCCTGGGGTTAAGTTAGAGGTTGTTGGAAATACAACAATCACCGATGCAGCGGGGACAACGCTAAAGATAGAAGCTAAAAACGATACAGCCTTCAACGACCCAAGAATAGAGTTTGTTACTTGGAATGTAGCATCTGGAGCTTCTTCAGGTAAAATACAACTTACTAACGGTACTTTCAATAGTAACGACATGGCATTCTTCACAGAGACTGGTAATTCAGTTACTGAAAAGATGCGTATTGCCTCAACAGGCAACGTCGGGATTGGTACAGCAGCTCCATCTGCTGAGTTACACGTATATAAAGAAGGAAACTCTTTTATAAAGATAGATTCTGGAGCAACTTCGCCGTATATGGCTGGAGTTGAATTTCTGAGAAGTTCTATAAATGGAGGACGAATCTACAACGATGGAGCAGCAGTTCAAGTAAAATTAGAAAGCTACTACGGGTATGAATCAGCAAATCCAACAAGAGGAGGATTTACTTTTAAAACTGCCCCAGTAACATCTGGTACATTAGTAGATGCTTTAAGAATAAATGCATTAGGTGATGTCGGTATAGGTACAACAACACCATCAGCTAAACTAGAAGTATATAGTTCAGGTTCAACAGTATTTGAGGTTAATGGATCACAAGGTCAATTATTTTCCATAACAGATTCTTTATCCGGTTCTTTATTCTCAGTAAGTGATATCTCTGGAACTCCTTTATTCGAAGTTGAATCAGACTCAACTGTTACGTTAGGAGATTACAACACTAATACACTTGTAGTTACAGGGAGCTTAGTGGGAATAGGTAAAGGCGATCCAGACTATAAATTACATGTTAAAGATAATCAAGATAGTAGTTTACAATCAGGCATAGTAGTAGAAAGATCAGCTAACACTCAAAAAGCTTACTTTAACGTAGTTGGAGGAGCAGCAAATATAGTAGCTGATACAAACATACCTATTAAAGTAAGACATGGGAGTACTACTAGATTAGAAATAAACACATCTGGAGATTCAACATTTTTTGGTAATGTAGAGTCGCAAGATACGTTTATTTTAAATTATAATAATGCCGGTAACAAATGGCAGCAATTATTTGACGGTGCTAATGGATGGAATTTAAGATACTATAACGGGACCACAGAAGCTTGGAGTCCTAATTATTTAAATGTTAGTACTGCTGGTAACGCAACTTTTGCAGGTGATGTAACAGTAGCAGGAACTTTAACAGCACAAGAATTTCATACAGAATTCGTTTCTGCTTCTATTGTATACGAATCTGGTTCAACTAAATTTGGAAACACAGTAGACGACAACCATGATTTTACTGGGTCATTAAATATATTAGCTCAATCAGGAGCATCAGGGATACAGTTAGATAGAAGTTCAAATACGTATATAAACATAAATAATTCAAGTACACGAAATGAGTTTAACTTTAAATCCTCAGCAGGTTTAAGATTTTACCATGGTACAGATTCTACTAGTCCTTTATTTATATCTTCAAGCGGTAACGTCGGTATTGGAACTTCAAGTCCTTTAAGCAGATTAACAGTAGCAGGCGGAACAGGAACAACTTTTAATGATGGGACTTTACAAGTAGTAGGTACTATCGCTATGGTTAGTACTTCTAATCTAAACGCAGCATTGAATAGGTGGGTACTACGTCCAAGAGCAGCAGGCGTTGATGGAACTTTTGATATATATGATGCAAGACATTCACTAACTAGATTAGCAATAAATAACTCAGGTCAAGTAAAACTACCAGCTTACGGCTCAGGTACACATACAGGTACATTAGCATCAACATTAGGAGTTGATTCTTCAGGTAATATAATTGAATTTACCGGAGGTGGTGGAGGTTCAGTTTCTGCAATAACATCTGGAGCAGATACTAGAGTAGCTTATTTTAATGGAACAGATTCATTAGAAGGATCAGCTAATTTTACTTGGGACGATAGCAAATTACAAATAAATAAAGCAACCATAGGAGAATACCTAAGAGTTGGTTCTGGAGGATTAAGAGAACTGAGATTCTCTACTTACAATACTACATCAGATCACGCCGGTCATAAGATAGATGCTTCTTCATCTAATGGAGAAATTGCCTTTGCAACCGGAGGATCAGCCAGAATGTATATAGGAAATACAGGAAATGTTGGTATCGGAACGGCTAGTCCCACAGGCAATTTGCATGTTGAAGGAACCTATGGTCGCTGGAAGTTAAACGGCTATGGAGGAATGTATTTTAATAACAATAGTGATACAAATAACACTAGGTACATTCACCCACGTAGTAACGGTGGTTTAAGTATAGGTAGAGGATTAACAGCGTCATTAACAGGTACAGCACCGAACGAGTATTTTACAACAGATTTTGACCAGCTTTATATTAAAGGTGATGGTAAGGTAGGGATTGGAACTAGTACTCCTGTATCACCCCTAACTGTAAAATCAAACTCAGTTAGCTCAGGTGAATCTGGTATAATTGTACAAGCAAACGGAAATACAAACAGTATAATTAAATTAGGAGAAAGAGGTACTGATGGAGGTAGGTTTGAAATGCTTGATGCTAATGTTACAAAAATAGCTTTATACACAGACGGCACTGACAACTATATAAACGCAGGTAATGTAGGTATCGGAACAACATCACCGAGTTCTAAATTATATATACGCGACACTTCGGTACCATCATCAGGGGATATAATAACTAGTAAGATTTACAGTGTCGGTAACACTGCTGCAAACGGCAATACGCGAACTGGATTAGATGTAGAAACTAACAGAAGCGGCTGGTTCAATTCCGACGCTACATCTGGTAATTTTAAAATTTCTAGTGATAACAGGATAGGAAATTCCGATCTTATAGGCGTTAAGTCCCTTGCTACAGTTGACGTTGATAACGTTTATAGTAATGTAGCCGCCGGTGGCTCTTTAACAGCCTTTTACGGTAAAGTCTCTACAACATTTACTGCAGGATCTGGACCAGTAACTGAAGCTTATGGCTTGAGAATTGATGCACCAGAAGTAGCAGTTAATTCTGAGATTGGAACCTATTACGGTGCTTATATTGACGGTGCTTCTGTATCAGGAACACTAACTAATAAGTACGCTCTTGTAACTGAAGCAACAGCAGGTAACGTCGGATTCGGGGTGACTAGTCCTGCAAGTAAATTTGAGGTTTACGGTGGTAGCTCTGGAGTTAATGATGTTGATAGATATGTAAGATTTAAAGCTTCTAATGGTGAAAAACGATTTGACTTTCATATAGGTGGCACAGGAAATGCGTCAAGATTAGATATGTACAGTTCTGATGGTACTTCAAGAAATGTACAAATTGCATCAGGAGGTACTTCATATTTAAAAGGAGGTAATGTTGGTATTGGTACATCTAATCCTACGCATCTACTTACTTTAGAGACCGCAAGCTCTCCAGGGTTAAAAATAAAAGACACTACACAGGGAGCTACCTTACTAGCTTTTAGCCAAGATTCTAATTCACATATAGGGACTTACAGTTCACATCCGTTAGTTTTTGATACTAATAGCACTGAAAGAATGCGTATCACCTCAGCAGGTAACATAGGTATCGGAACAGGAGTCGCAAGTGTAGTAGGAGGAACTGCTAAAGTAACTATAAACGCAATTAACGCTCCTGTATCAATAGTTAATGGAACTACCGATGGAATGTACATTAGAAGATTTGATACCGATGGACATTATCAACTACAAACAACAGTTGGTGCAGGTAATTCAGGAACTTTATCGCTTCAAACGTACGGAGGAGATGTTGGTATTGGAACTACTAGCCCTTCTTTTAACCTCCATGTAAATTCTGCTTCAAATGGAGTAACCGCAATCGGTGTAGGTAATACTGGCACAGGGGCATCTAGGGTATACCTTGATGCTTCTAACGGAGATTTTGCAGGTAGTGATTATATGTGGATAGGTCAAAACAACGATCTATCAGGTGAAATTTTTATGCCACAATCTGCTGGTAGCTTCCATATTAAAACTCAACCAGGAGGTACATCTACTACACAATTTACAGTAAATCAAGCCGGCAATGTAGGTATTGGTTCTTCCAGCCCAGCTTATAAATTAGACGTAGCAGGAGATATACAGAATAACGGTGTACTAAGAAGAGGTGGAAATGTATTCATAAAATCCACAGGATCAGAGACAATGATAGGACCAGCAGGTTCTGGGATAATATCCTTCCACAATAGTGCTACAATGACCACTGGAGATGAAACAGTTAGAATTGATGCAAATGGTAATTTACTATTAAATAATACTTCAGCAGGAGCTAGATTAGATATTAGAGAAGATACTAACTATGCAATAAGAGCAGAAGATGCCACAGGACATTACTTTAGAGTAAATACAGGAGGTGATGTAGATATGAGAGGTGATTTAGTTGTACAAGGTACAATTACAGCTCAACAGTTCCATAGTGAATTTGTTAGCGCATCTATTATATACGATTCAGGTTCTACTAAGTTTGGAGATACATCAGATGATAATCATGACTTCACAGGATCGTTAAATCTTCTAGGATCAGCAGAAATAACCGGGGATATACAATTAGTTAATAAGTCAGATGCTTTAATTTTTGGCTCAGGTGGAAGCAACGGCACTTGGGGAGCACCTAAAATAGGAAGAATAGATAGCAATCTTATTATATCAGACTACAGTGGCGTCCAATTAGGTGGTTATGACGGAAGTGCTTATGGTCCAAGGATGACTGTTAAAGGAACAGGTAACGTCGGGATCGGGACTACTAGTCCTGCTGGCAAACTTCATGTATATGGAGGTCGTAGTTACTTTGCACCTCAAGGAGCTAGCAACAGTGGAGTTAATTCACATGCAGCAGTTTTCTATAACCCACACGATTCAGCATTTAACGCAAACGCTCTTGCTGCTTATAATGCACATACAAGCTGGGATATAGAATCTAGATCTACCTTTACTATCTCTCCTAGAACTAAAGATACAAGTATATATACGTACGCAGGAGAACATGCAACAGCAACAGCAGCTTTAAACAGATTTGTACAGTTCAACTCAAATAATACAAACGCTTTACATCAATGGAACTTCTATCAGTACGACGGTACAGGAACAGCCGCTACAGATTTAAAGAAACCATCTACACTTTGGCGAGTATCTAGTTACGACGTAGGTGTTTCAACACAAAAACTAATACTATCAGGAGATGGCGATTTAACGATAACCGGAGACCTAGATAGTTCTGATGTAACAATAGACGGCTGGGGATCAGTATCTGCTTCTTTAGCATCAATATCAGATGCAGGAGGAGTAAATGGATCTGGAACCGCAACATACCTTACTAAATGGGTAGATAGCGATACAGTCACTTCTAGTGGAATGTTCCAAGCAGCAAGTGGAAACTTTAGCATAGGCATATCAACTCCTAATGCTAAATTATCAGTAGTAAATGATATAAGCATAGGAACTTCCGCTACAGATGTTCTAAGATTACACAATGAATCAGGAGTAGGAACTATAGATGGGTATTCAACTAGGAATATAGCATTTGGATCAGCTACTAATGGAGAGGTAATGAGAATCGATAACACTAATGGTAGAGTCGGTATCGGTACGACTAGTCCTGGTAGCAGGCTTACAGTGTCTGGTACAGATAACGCTACATCAGAAATTACTCTTATAAACACTAATCCATCCACAGATAACGATTGGTCTATTACACCTTTTTATAATGACCAAACTTTAAGGTTCAGAACTAATAGCGCTGCTACTACAGTTATGACGTTAAAAGATAACGGTAACGTAGGGATTGGCACAACAGCACCAAAACAACTATTTCACGTCCATGGTGGATCTACCGCAGGGTCTGTTACTAAAGCAGTAATTGGCGGTACAGGTGGAAATGGAGAATCTTATCTATATCTTGCAGAACATTTTAGCGGTGATAATGTTAATTATGGGTTCTCTTTTGTAACAGATGGTAATTCATCTAACAACTTATTAATTAAGAGACATAGTAATAGCACCTCAGGAGTTACTGTACTTACTATTAATAGAGATAACAGTGATGCAAGCTTCAGCGGAGCATTGCAAGTGGGTTCTAACTTAGATGTTAATGGAACTAGCTTAACCCTAAGTTCAGCTGCTATTACTTACCAGAATAACAATGATGTAGACACAGGGACAGAAACGATAGCTACAGTTGTTAAAGCTAACCATGATGCTGCTTTCTTTGATTACGTTGTTAAAAATGGTACTAACTTAAGAGCAGGAACAGTTATAGCTGTACATGACGGTACAAATGTAGAATTTACAGACAACTCTACTAAAGATATTGGGGACACTTCTGGAGTAACATTCTCAGTTGATATTTCAGGTACAGACCTAAGACTAAGAGCAACAACAACCTCAGACAACTGGGTAATTAAAACATTAGTAAAATCAATCTAGATATGGCTTGGAAAATATTAAAACAATTCAATCTTAATTCAAACACAGTTTGGGTAGAAAAATTGACAGAAGAAGATTCGATAGAAACTTTTACTACTAAAAAAGCAGCAACAGCTCGTACAGTAGAATTAAAAGCAGAAGATAATACTAGAAATTATAAAGTAATTAAAACATAATGGGAGCAGGACCTAGAATACATACAACTGATTTAGCATTAGGTTTTGACACAGGAAGAACAACAGTGGATAATAATACATTTAGCTACAGTAACTTCTTAGGAGAACCTACAGTAAACTATACGTCTGATTCTCCATCTCAAGGAGGATGGGGAGGAACTTTTAATGTACTTGATTCTTCTAAAAAGAAATTTAAATTTATAGTAAATAACTTTAACGGGTCTGCTGGATCTGGTCAAGGATGGAGATCTTTTACTTGGGACTTACGTGCATATTCAGGTCAGTCCGTAACAATTTCTGCTACAGTAGAAGTACCCGATCTTAGTCCTGGTACATTTGCTTGGATAATGATAGGACAAACTAACACCCACACAAATAACGTTAGCGGTGCTGGTCAATACTTAGGATATTCAGCAGCTAGTGAAAGAGTACAAAAAACAACTACAACTACGGAACACATTACATGGAGTGGAACTTTAGGAAATTCAGGTACAGCTAGTCAACCATCAGGTCATGTAGGGTTTACCTTATGGTATAACGGAGGAACATCCGGAATAGACTCTTACGTAGAAGTCTCAAATATTCAGATAGAATTAAAGTCTCATGAAACACCATTTGTAAATGGAACAAGGTCAGATACTACAGCATTAAAAGACTTAACCAGAAACTGCACAATAGATATAGATAGCATGAGCTTTGATAGCGCAGCTAATATGGAATTCGATGGTACAGATGATATTATAGATGTTACAGGTTTTACTCAGCCCTCAAATCCTAACGTATATACAGCAGAAGCAGTATTAAAATTAGACACACATAATTCTGATACGAATTTAGGTAGTGTAATAATTAATAATTACAGTAGTTTACATGGATGGATATTTTACTTAAAAGGACCAAACGGAAATTTAGGTATCAGACACCATTACAACGGTACTTCAGGAGCTTATGACTTAGTGTATAATACTGCTATTAACACAGGAGAATGGTACCACTTAGTCGCTACAGATGATGGTGGAACCGTAAGGCTATATATCAACGGGAGTCAGGTAACATTTACATCAAGTCAAACAGGTACAAATTATTCAGGCCAGCCCAAGATAGGAGCTTGGTCAGCATCTGGAGCAGCACGTATTGATGGGCAAATGCCAATCACTAGAATATATAACAAGACATTATCAGCTTCAGAAGTTAATAGTAATTATGAAGCATATAAAAATAGGTTTAATTTAAGTTAAAAAAATGGGAATACATAGAGGTTCAAATATTATAAGATCTAGTTTAGAATTTGCATATGATACAGGGTATTCATCAACTTTTGATAATAGTTCTAATTATTTACATAATAAAGGCGAGCCAACAACAAATTTATATACTAACTCCGACTTTAGCAATGGAGAGACTGGTTGGACCTTCGGTTCCTGGTCTAATAATGCTGTAACCCATACAGCAACAACAGTCACTGGACCTCATGGCAAACAAGTATCTGCTAATAAACTATATATGGGCGTTAATGGCGGAGCAGTTCACTTTCATCAATATAACGGAAGCAAATACACCTCAGGTAACACCTATACTACCTCTGCATGGGTTAAAGGACAAGGAACATTCCAAATAAAATCACATTGGGGTGGGAATACAAGTTTTACGATGACAGGTGATTGGCAAAGAGTTAGTATGACTGTAACAGCTACAACATCTACTAATGGCAATTTCCCCTACTTCGCAGGTGAAGGGTTAACTGTCGGGAGTACTTTTTATATAACAGATACTCAAACGGAATTAGGAAGTCATGCAACACCTTATATATACTCAAGTAGTTCAAATGGAACCAGATCAGCAACTAATTCATTAATAGACCTCACTAGACAGAGTACAATTGATCTTGCAAATGTATCTTTTGATAGTAATGCTCATATGACTTTTGACGGTACAGATGACAAAGGAGAAGTATCAAACTTTCCTGCTATATGGAATGGGTCTGTGAGTTTAGAAGCAGTAGCTAGTTGGGATGATGATTCCCGTTCAATTATTTTTGGAAACTATAACTGTAATAATAATGATATTAACTTTGAAAAACTGACTGGTGGTGCACTTCGTTTTTATTGGGGTAGAGGAGCAAGAGATGTATCAACAACAGGTAACCCAAGAGTAACCACATCAGGTGATTACCACCACGTAGCCTTTGTTAGGGATACCTCAGCAAACAACTTTAGATTTTATGTTGACGGAACATTAGTGACCACTGTATCAAACGCTGGTTCAAATATAACCAGCACTGGTAGTACTTTTAGGATAGGAGGAGATACCAGAAACGGCTCAACAATTCATAATGGTAATATTCCAATAATACGTGTGTACTCAAAAGCATTAACAACAGAAGAAGTAACACAAAACTTTATCGCGTACAGAGATAGATTTAATATGTAACTATTTATAATAAAATTAAAAACAATGAGTAGATTTCCAAACAGAAGATGGCTTGTAATACCCACAACGGTTACAGGTTCCATTGATTTTAACCAAGTTCATCAATCATCAGTAGATACATTGAGATTATCAGTTGATGAGACAAAAACATTTGTAAAGTACGAAGTAAATGTAATAACAGCTTCTTACGAAGAATATTATGAAGATTTTGAAAATGAAGGTCAGTTCCTAACTGCATCATTTGAAGCTGGTACTTACGGTAGGCCTTCTATATACGATGAAGCATATACAGAATATAACCATAGTGAGATATTAACATTACTTGCTACAGAGGAATGGACTTCTGAAGAAACACCTGAATAAACTATGGGAGTAGCAGCAGGACCAAGAGGAAGAGAATGTAAAACATTTACGGAGCTAAAAGAAGTTTCTCCGCAAATACCGGATGGTATTTACTACCTATATCCTAATGGACCAAACGAAACTGCTGCTAAAGTCCACTGTAAAGCAGAATCAGGAAAGAATTGGCAAGCAGTTTATCAACAATTTGGAGGACCTTCTTACAGTCTTTTAGGTTCTGGACAAGTTGCTACTTCCACCCTATCTTCTTCTTATGCTTCATATGATGGAACAGTAGCACCATATGCTGATGCAGGTGTTATGGGATCTATAGTTAACAAAGTAAATTTTGAATACTGGCTACCAAAAAAAGGAGTAACCTGGCAAAAACATATCAAATCATACAATACAGGAAGTAGCGTTAGTCTTTCAACAAATACAGATATTAAGGATTCTTTTGTATTTGATAGCAATATTGCATTTGAAGATGCTTTCAAACCAGGTGATATTAGTGGACGATGGGGTCAAATGAACGGATATGTAGAAATGTTAAGAGATGGAGTTAGCCAAGGAACTACTAGACTTCTAAACGGTTGGTCGGGTACTGCTAATAATATAGGTTTTGCACAAGCTAACTCAGGAGACGATCCAGGAAATGGAGAACATGTAATTAGTGGGTCTTACGGCAGACATGCTATTTCATATGTACATAACTCAGGAGGGTACAATACTACAAGATGTGTCACTACATGTTGGGGCGGAACAGAAAAAATAGCAGAAGAACATATATGGTACGTAACTAATGATTGATATAATATCCGACATAGAAAATAGTAACTACTTTGTAAGAGAAGATGGTTTTGATGTAGCAGTATTTAATACTTTAGAAGCAGCACAAGAATACTCTTCAAGCTTAGGTTAGTATTACATTTCTTCGTATATTTATATATGAGTCTCTTTTGGACAGTGAAAAAAGAACAGTAATATGGCAAATGAATTTATAATAAGGAAGGGGTATAAATCCCTTGCTAACTCTGAGGTAACAGGATCTTTAAAAGTAGATGGACTAGTTGAAGGAACTTCTCTAAAATTATCAAACGGATTTACAATTAGTGAACAGGCAGGTGGTTATGCTGCTCTTAATAACTGGGTAAAAGTTGACGATACAGGTTTCTATACCACCACTAATATTAATATGGATCTTGATGATACTACTTCTATATTTAGAGTAAGAGGAATCGGGAATGCTACATTATTTAAAGTAGATACTTCACAAGGTTCTGGTAAAGCTTTTTTCTATAAAGACGTAAGATTATCTCACGAACAAAACGCAGGAAGTAGATTAGAACTTTACAATAATAGACAAGATGCTGGAAATGTTGAGATTTATAGAATAGCAGCATATAATTCTGCGGAAGTTGCTGGTATACACTTCTACAGAGGCAGCGGCGGAAACTCAGGGTATACAAAAATATTTGCAAAAAGAAATAACGCATCTAATTTAGAAGAAGTAGTACAATTTGGAACAAATGATTCTAAGTTATCTACTTTTGCAGGTAACATTAATTTAACCGGAGGTGGAACTATTGAAGCACCGAGTGTAGGTGGAGGTGAAAAACTGACGTTAAAAGCAGCAGGCGGATTAGACTTTATTATTGATTCTAACGGAAATGGAGCAGACGATCAGTACTTTAAAGTAATGAAACATACTAACACTGAAATATTTAGTGTTAAAGAAACAGGCGTAGCAACAATCTCAAATCGTTTAGTTGTAAATGATAATACTTCACAGCCCTTATCTAGTCTTTTTGAAGGTACTTTAGTTGTTCAAGGTGGTGATAATGAAGATCCTATTATAGCTGTAACAGATGTTAATGAAGCAAACGCTGCCGCTGGGGTATTTCATCAATCAGCAGCAAACCCAGCTTTTCCCGCCCTCGTAATCAATGCTCACTCTAACGGAAGCGAACAACCTTTAATATCTGCAAGAACAAATGTTAATAATAGTACTGGAGTCGGTGGTACTGAGGTATTTAAGGTTGATGGAGATGGTGACGCAGTATTTACAGGAACCATAACAGGAGCAGCTGATTTTAAAGCCACTGGTAATAATTTGAAACTTCACGCTGGAGGAAACCATATTTTAAGTCTAGATCTAAATGGTAAAATCTACCCTTCGAACGATGCAGCAAAAGATTTAGGGTTTAGTACTAGTGCATATAGATTTAGAAATGGGTACTTTAGCGGCAATGTTTATGCAGGCAATTTTCACGGCGATGGTAGTAACATAACAGGGGTAACAGCAGAATGGGATGGATCACATACCGGGAATGCTTCCATAACAGGTAATCTAACAATAGGAGGAAA
>Ga0206677_10001523_pt1 | contig 21378 bp, 15 predicted proteins | sample M130m12015metaG_FD_155475 | JGI IMG/M metagenome (GOLD analysis project Ga0206677, IMG submission 155475) | Ammonia-oxidizing marine archaeal communities from Monterey Bay, California, United States - M1 30m 12015 | ecosystem: Environmental > Aquatic > Marine > Intertidal zone | place: USA...
GGTGTAGGGAAGAAAATGAATATTATAGCAGGCAAAAAGACCTATAGGGACGTCAAGTTTAAAACAAATAGCGAAGGACAATTAGTCCTTAATTACAAAACAGGGTCAACGCCTGGAGAAGAAACTACTGGGGGCCAAGGGAATGACTCTAGGTCACAAACAGAGGTAATTACGGGCATTGGAAGATTACAAAATTTACTGAAAAATAATTTTAAAATGTCAGAATCGCAACTACAAAACGCTTTAGAGCGATTTGAAACAAATTTAAGAATGGACGACGCTTTTTTTAATCCTAACTCTAACAACTAATAAAATTAAATAAACATGTTTACATACCTAATAAACGAAGAAGAAGTTACTTTTGCAAATAGAGCTGATCTTATAAAGGCTTTAGAAGAAGCTGAAATGATGGGATATTCAATAGAGGATATTACCGACAAAAAGAAAAAGGAAAAAGAAAAGCCCAAGAAAGAAGAAAAAGATCCGATACTAGAAAGTATCGAAGCTAATGCCCTTAAAGAGGATTTTATACAAGGCCCTGTAGAGCGTGCGGATGCAGTGTCGGAAACTGTAGCACAAGACGGTATGGTATCACCGTCGGCAGATGGTTCTTCGGGTTTTCAGCCAATACCGTTAGGTGATGGCACAATGCCTGACGTTGGCGGCTCCGTGCCGTTTTCAATAGACGGTAAAGAGGTTACCGAGGAGGAATATAAAAAATATGAAGAATCGCTTACTCCGGTTCAACAATTTAATCCTTATATATCTGATTTAATTCAAAGAGGAAATTTAGAACAAGAGCTAGAGCAAACACAACAGGCTATTGAGTCTACCCCCTCTATGTCAGAGGAGTATAAAAATTTAGCTAAAAAAGAAGCAGAGCTGCGAGCTGCGCTGGATGAAAGTGTGGAAGGTAGGCTTTTTTCTATATATCAAATGCCAGATGGTATTGAAAAAAATCAGGCTATTAGCTCTCTAACTGACGATCAAAAAAATGTTTTTAATGCTACCATAGAATTATCTAAAGACACAGGTGGATACAGTGCTGCGCTTGAGTATGATTCAGAAAAAGATTTAGAAACAGCAATGAATCAACTAGATGGCCCATCGGAAGATGGTATGATGACGGTGGCTCCTAAAAGAAATAAGCAATATTTATTTGGTAATGTGCAGCGTCTTGTAAATGAAATGTTCGGTTTTTCTAAAGATACTGCACCTAATGAGGTTATAAAATATGATAAAGAGGTTTATTCTTTAATTGCACAGGATTTATTAAAAAATAAAGCGACAACGGGTAGATTAAATTATAATACACTTACTCTAACGCAGAAAAATAACTTAATAAAAGAAGCTAGGATTAATGCTTATAAAAACGCAAGCCAACAAAACAAATCCGAGGCTGAAGCAACTAATTTAGAGTTTATAAAAAACACTAATCTTATACAAAATCAAGCGGCTCAGTTATCTGAAGAAATAAAGCAAATTATAGGTGACACACCAAAGAATATGCTTAGCCAGGCCCAGGTTGATGCTGTTAACATCAGGATAAAAGAAATAAATAGTTTACAAGCTAAACTGGATCGAACACAATCTGAAGCAAAAGATAAATTTAATCAGCTAGTTACTAGCCAAGAAACTTTAGCTGGAACATATAAAATTGATACCAGCAAAGAAACTATAGGTAATGTTTTTAAAAAATCTGATTTAATTGATAAATTTAAAAAAGAACAAAGTGCTAATTTAGGAGGGTGGGCTAAAGGTATAAACAGCACTCTACAAGGATATTTTCAAATAGCACTAGAGTCAGAAGTATCATTGCCTACGATGTTTTTAGGTAAAGGAAGTTCTCTTTTGCTTGGTGCCATGACTGACGATTTTGATTCTTATAATATATATGATGCTTTTGTAGACACTGCGGGTAACAACCTTAGCTACGACGCTTTGGGAGTAGAGGCTAGTACAGCTTTTGAAGGAGGAGGAGGTGTTCTTGACCAATCTGCTTCTGAATTGTTTGCTTTAGGCGGAGAAGGCTTAGGATTTACGCTCCAATTAATGAAAAAGGGTAGGAGTGGTCAAATTAAAAACATACAAAACTCTATAGGTAAACTTACAAAGCCAGGAAGCAAATTTAAAAGAATATTTTCTAATGAAAATGTAGAATGGATAACGGCTAAAGCTACTTTAGAGGCTACAATGCTTAGCAATTATACCGCTGCATTAGATTCTGGCATGGAAAAAAATGATGCTCTTTTGTATTCTACTGAGCAATCACTCATGACCGCCGCGGTGCAAATGATATATCCGGATATTAAAATGGTAACCCCTGCGCCTGCCGTATTAGAACAAATTAAGGGCTTAACAGGAACTCTCCGTACCGCCGCTATTAAAAAAGCAGTTTATGGTACCGCTTCTAAATTACTAGGGGGTGTTTCAATGGAATACCTTGAGGAGCTTACGGAAAGTGTTAGCGGAAGAGCTCTTAACTTATCTTTTGCTATAGACAATAGCGAGTTCATGGGAGGCGATTGGTGGATTGAACAAAAAAAATTGATGGCTAGTACACTTATGATAAGTGGTCCATTGTCGGGTGTGGGTGCTGCTAAGACAGGTATGAACATTTATGACAATTTCATGGGTGTTGCGGATTGGCAAATGAACAATGTAATAATGACCTTTGAAACTCAATTATCAGCATTAAAAAAAGAACAGGCAAATCCTGGAAGTAGCATAACTGACGAACAAATAACAAAATTAGAAGAAGCTATAAGTTTAGCTACAAAAGTACAGACAGCAATAAATAACTCACCTAAAAATGTTACTGGACAAGAATTAGAATTACTTGTAGAAAAACAAACATTAATAGAAGATAATAAAAAATTAGACCCTGCTTTTCAAAAAGAAAATAAAGATAAAATAGAAAAAATTGATCAGCAAATAGCTAAGATTAATAAAGAGGGTAAAACAGCTGTGTTTATACAAGAGGCCGTTGAAGGAGATGTTAAAAGAGCTGAAGCTATAAATAAAGAGTTAAAATTAGGGTCGTCTATACAAGCAGCGGAAAGCCAGGAGGACTACGAAAAGCAAATAGAAGCCACTAAAAATACTCGGGCAACAGACAAAAACGGTGTTCCAGTCGAAGTTAAAAGTGACGGATTTGGAACTATAATACCAATGGCAGATGGCTCGGATGTTATAATATTAAATAAGCAAGCCGCAATAAACCGGGGTAGAATAAATACCGCTGCTCATGAGCTATTGCATAGGTATTTAAAAAATTCGTTAACAGACAAAGGCATGAGCGTTAACGAAATAGGGGCTGCTTTAGAAGATTATTACCTTAGCCTTGGTCTTAATTCTAATAGAGAATTTGAATCTAGACGAGCTCAATACGCGGAGCTTTATGGTGGAGTTATAAAAAATGAGGCTGGGCAAGAGGTTCCTGACTATAAAAAAGCTAGAGAAAACAACGTTTATAATGAAGAAATGCTCACTCTACTTAGTGAAGCAATGCTAGATAACAAGGTAAAATCCGGAGACGGCAAAATAACTAGCTTAATAGATTCTGTTAAAAGAATGTTAAATTTAGGCAAAGACATATCTTTAGACGACGGAGCGAGCGTGTTTAATTTTGTTAAAGACTACAACAGGTCTATTAAAAAAGGGAAGGCTTCTAAATCAATAAAAAAAGGGGTTGCTGGAATAAAAGGATCTTTGGTCAAAAAGCAAGGCGAAGTTTCTGAGCCTACGCCAAAACAATCAATGCAAATTGAAGCCTTAGAGCAAGCCTATTTTGATCTGCAAGACCAAGCAGCGGAAGATCCAAACAACTTAGCTTTATATGAAAGAATGGAAAAAGCTGGTGATGCACTTGATGCGGCACTTGCTGCTCCAGCTTCAGAGACTGTTGCGACAACAGAGGCTGTTCAGGACGCTCCTAAGGAAGTAATAGTTAGGCCTAAGGCAGATAAGTCCAAAAGAAAATACTCACTAGATAAGGACGTTAAAAAAGAAATAGAGCCTAAGATAGCAGAAGCTCAAAAACTAAATAAAGAGCTAATAGCTCAAGAAAAAAAATTAAACGCTGACGCTATAGCAGAAATTGAAGCTATAGATGACAATGTTGAAAGTAGAACAAGCAGAGAAAAAAGAATAGTTGCTTTAAAAAACAAACCATTAACTGTAAAAAAACAGCCCGCTCTCAATAAGTTAGAAAAAGAAATAACAGAGGCCTTAGAGACGCCTATAAACAAAGCGGTAAACTTATTTACTAAACTTTATTATGATAAGATTGCTAAAAATGCAACCGCTGCCGTAACGCGCGAGGAGTTTATGCAGTCTGCTAAAGCCGAAATAACAAACCTTACTATCAACGAGTTTAAACCTGAAACTATAAATAGATCAGGCGAGGAAGTTATTAATGACATCGAAGATATTATATTCCAAAGAGGTGGACTTCGTCTTAGAAACTTAGCGCAAAGATTAGGTGTTATAGGTAAGGATCAAGGAATATCAAGAGGTGCCGAAGCTTTAACAAAAATTGCTGTAGAAGATTCAAGTACACCTACTGAGCCTGCTGATAAAAAGTTAGATAGCGGCTTCAAAGGAGAAATAAGAAAACCTAGTGCACTATTAGCTAACGAAGCTCTTATAGAAGAAGCCAAAAAGAAAATTATACAGTTTTGGGAAGTAAATAAAGGCAATAAAAAAGTAGAAAACTTTAAAAACTTGCCAATTATTATTGACTCTATATTAGCGGATGTATATGGTATTTCTTTAGGAACTTTAACTGCAAGGTCTGGTAACTTTAACAAAGTAACATACGAAAACGCAATTACAGCTTTTACTGCAAAACAAGCTGTATTTAGAACAGAAGAAAACGGAGAAATGGTAGAGGTAAGGGTACCTTATGACCAAAGAGACGCTAAATTAGAAGAACTAAAAAGCAAAGCTAAAGAAAATTCTAATTTTACTTTTGAAGAATATTCGCCGGAATCTAGAGCCGAGGGTATACTAAGATTTTTGCCAGAGCTCAGTGTTCCTGAATACAAATACTTTAGTGGTAAAAGAGGTAGAAGTGCTGGTAAGTCAACTGGAATGCCTAGAAGCTTTACAAAGCTAGCTTATTTAGTTACAGGGAGAAGAACTCAGGCGCAAGGAAATTTAGAAGGAGAAATTCAAAAAATATCTAGGGAAGAGCTATTGGAAGCAATAGGAGCTATTGATGATAACAATGGGAACGCAGTACCAGATGTAGCTAAGGCTAAAGAAGCAGGTAAAGCGCCTAACAAAATGCCTGGAGCGCAAACCTTACTAAGTTTGATAAAGCTAGAAGGGCGCATGATAGCAAACCAAATGAGTAGGGAATTTGGCAACTTAGATCCTATGACAGATCTAGACATTAAAATGGGTAAAAACAAAACAATGTACTCGGCTAAGCTTAAAATTGTGCATGCTCCTGTTAACTTAGAAATGTTTAAGCCTGAAAATTTTAAAAATAAAGCAATACCTTACGAGGCTGCGGACAGTATTTATAAAATTTTAAAAGTTGAAAATAAAACAAGAAAAAAGAAACTAGATATAATAGGTGCATCTAACATTATTTTAAAAGAAACCGCTAAAGCCTATGGCCGAGAGGTAGGGGCTGTATACAGAAATGCAGCATTAGATGTAATGCAAAAATTTGATCCCGCTGGCTATAAAAAAGCAGAGGCTCAAATAAAATTAATTAAAGATTTACAATATTCTTTTGGGCAGGCTTTTAAATATGTTATAAAAAACAAAGCAATTAACAAGGAATGGAACAAAGTAGAAGCGTTAAAGGGAAAAGAAGTTTCAAAAGAAACTAAAATACAGGTTATAAAAGACTATGTTGAAAGGTGGAATAGAGCGGGCAGGGATATAGATTACAGACGTGATTTTAATTTCTTAAAAGCAACTAACAATACCGCTGTATTTGATGCTATAAAAGAAGCTACGGGTCTTAGCGATGCTAAACTAAAAAATCTTGGGTTTACACTGGCAAAAACAGGGGGATTAGCCACTATAAATTTTGACGGAAAGCCTATAAAACTAAGCACGTCCGCGGATTCAGTTAAAAAAGATCTTAATAGCACCGATGTAGCAAAAAATAATGCAGCGGCTATAACTATAAATAAAGAAGCGAGTGCTGTAAGAAAAGTTATGTTTGATGTGCTTGACCCGTTTATTGAAAAAGGAGATATAGCGGGGGCAAAAGCAATATTAGCTTTAATGAATCTTAGCCAAAACGGAATTGCTAGAAAGCTAGGTAGAATGGGCAGCATAATTAAGATTAACGCTGATGATAAAACCGTACTGGATCACAATCCTAGCATGAGCGATGTTAACGCAAAAATTATTGAATACATAGAAGGGAAAAGAAGCAAAACTTCTCTAAACGGATATTTAGACAAAACCACCATAAACAACATATCTGAGCAGCTGAACGATCTGTTGGAACAAAAGGGCGGTTTAGAAAGCAAAAGGTATGACGTTTTAAAGAATGTATATGCTAAAGTTAATGTAAATTATGCTGCAAACGAATTAGCTATTGCAAAAGAAATAAACTATTCTTTGCCTTTAAATCTTCGTCAAGAAGGGATTAGCTTAGAAGAATCTATAAAGCGAGTTGAAAACTTTGATAAAGCCATAACTTTAGGTAATAGCTTAGATCAACCTACTAAAGGTATTAGCGTTTGGGATTTTGACGATACATTGGCAACAACCAAAAGTAATGTGCTGTTCACAATGCCTGATGGGACTAAAGGTAAATTAGACGCATCGAGATTTGCTAAAGAAGGAGACGCTATGTTAGCGAACGGTGCTAAATTTGATTTTAGCGAATTCAGTAAAGTAATGAATGGCGCTAAAGGCCCGTTCTTTAATAAGGCTGTAGACAGAAACAGAAAGTTTGGCAACAAAGATGTTTACATATTAACAGCTAGGCCGGCTAATAGTGCCAATGCTATACACGAGTTTCTTAAGGGTATTGGTCTTGACATACCACTTGCTAACATTACCGGGCTTGCAAGCTCAGATCCACAGGCTAAAGCTAACTGGGTTGTAGGTAAATTCGCAGAAGGATACAACGACTTCTACTTTGCTGATGATCATGTAGGTAATGTTAACGCGGTAAGCACCGCACTTTCTGCCCTAGACAATGTAAGAAGTAATGTTGAGCTTGCCAAAGCCGCAAAGTATTCTAAAAAAATACGTAGAGAGTACAGTACAATACTTGATAAGCTAAGAGGAGGCGATGTAATAGAAGGTAATAAAGTGTTCTCGGCAGAGCAGCAGATTGATGAGGTATTCGACTGGGTTAATAGCTTAGATATACCAGAAAAAAATCAAGCTAAATACAAAAAAGCTGCACTAAACTTTGTAGCAAAAAGCCCTACTAATTTTCCAGTTGATGCTGAAATTGTAGGCGAAGCTATGAGAATAGCCGAGCTAAAAAAGCTGAACGTAATGGACTTTAGCAATCCTCGTGACATTATAGATAAATTCGCAGGAGAAGTTAAGGCTAAGCGATTAGATCCTAACAAAGAAAAACAATTTTTTAATAAAAAATCTTTACCAGAAGGGGTAGAAACATTTCAAATAACAACACAGCGCAGAGGACAGCAGGCTGTTAGAAGAATGATTAATACTCATTGGGGTGAGAAAACTAACCCTTGGTGTGTAACAGTTCAACAAAAAAGTTATACTTCTGCAGAGGTAAAAGAAATGAAAGAAAACCCTCCTTTTCTTCCTCTTGGAACTAAAAGCGAAATACAGTACGAAGCTGTAGTGGATGCTGGTTCTGTGGTAAAGCAAGCGTTTGATAATGCAAGGATTCCGGAAACACGAGAGCTTCCGCTTGACTTTGTCGGTAATCTAAAGCCAGGTTGGGTCGCAGGAAAAACGTTTTATGAAAGTTTTGACTTTGATGATACAAAAGCAATACGAGAACGCAGCCAAGCTGATTATGACAGAACACTTGCCGCTCGTGAAGCAAAAGGTTTTAAGCTAGAGGAAGGTAGTTTTAGTGTAGGTGAAGGTATATGGTTTGCTCGTATACGACGCAATAATGATCCCAAAGTAAATAAGGTTCGCCAATACACTACTTACTATAAAGCTAAAGATCCAAACATGACTCAAGAGGAGTTTGATAACGGACCTGCTAAAGGAGGAGCTGTTAAAAACCCAGAGATAACACCTACTGGTCCGGTTGAATTAACTTTTGGTTCTCTTAAAATGTGGAAGAGCTATGGCAAGCCCCTCTTTACCGAAAATGTCAATGAAGATACTGGGGCTGTAGAAATTAATGATGGAGGTTTTGAAATAGCATTTAAAGACGGTAAATTACTGGCTCTTAAAAATCTTGGAGGCACCAGACAACAATGGTTTGACCGCATGGATCATGGCACAAACGATTTAGCTTTAAAAGTACCTAGAGATGCTAAGGGTGAAATTAACGGTAAATCTACTATGATGAATACCGATTCAGGTAGAGTCTTTGGTAAAGATTACACAACTAGGTATTCTATGAAAATAGAAACTACACTTGATAATCTTGTAAACGAGCTTTCTATCAATGGTGATGCAGTTAATTCATCTACAACTAATTTAAAGGCACAGCCTAAAGAGGTTAAAGAAGTAATAAATACACTTGATGTAAAGAGTGATACGCAGCAAGCTAGAGTTAGATACAGCATGGATCTTAATAAAAGATTCAATGAAATAATTGAAGAAAAATCTGGTATAGAATCATTTAAAGAATACCAATCAGTTAAATCTGGAAAAAAAGGTGCTAAAAAAGGTAGACTTAGTTTCTTTATCCCGCCATCGGCAGAGGACTTTATGGGTCTGTTATATAAAACTTTACCTAAAGGTAAGAAGGGAGAATCAGCTATGGCCTTTTATAAAGAGCATGTAATTGACCCTTATTGGAAAGGCGTATCAGGGCTTAGAACCCAAAGGATATCAATAGCTAAGCAATATAGAGCTCTTAAAAAAGAATTGGGTATCGTGCCAAGAAAGCTTAAGAAAACTTTTGAGTATGAGGACGAGAACGGTAACATGAAGAAAAGTTTGTTTACTAAGGAAGAAGCTATTAGAGTATATGCTTGGGATGCTCAAGGGCTTGATATAGAAGGCTTATCAAATGTAGATCTACCTATCCTTGTTAACTATGTTAACTCCCAACCGGATTTAAAGGCATTTGCTGATAAATTGCTAGAGCTTAACAAAAACAATCCTCCCAAAGCCCCTACAAAGGGCTGGACATCCGGTACAATAACATCGGACTTACTTAATACACTGAATACCGAAGGTAGGAAAAAAATGTTAGAAGTGTGGCAGCAAAACGTTGACGCTATATTTACAGAAACTAATCTTAACAAGCTAGAAGCTGCTTTTGGTCAAAGGTATGTTGAAGCATTGAAATCTTCTTTAGGCGCAATGAGCACAGGTCAAAATTCCAAGCCTACGGGCAATAGAGTTACTGATGGATTTGTTAGGTGGTTAAACGCCGCTGTAGGAAATATAATGTTCTTAAACAGAAGATCCGCTGTGCTACAGCTAATATCTTTTACTAACTTTATAAACTTCGAGGGCAACAATCTTTATCAAGCAGCCAAAGCATTTGCTAACCAACCGCAATATTGGAAAGATTGGACAATGCTGATGAACTCCGATTATTTAGTAGACAGAAGAGACGGATTGAAAATTAATGTAAATGAAGCGGATATTGCCACGACGGCTAAAGAAAACGGATTTCAAGGTGTATTAGCTAAAGTTTTACAAGCAGGATTTATACCTACTAAAATGGCAGATAGTGTTGCAATAGCAACAGGGGGAGCTTCATTCTATAGAAACAGGGTTAACACTTACTTAAACGAGAAAACTATTAATGGGACTGGGTATACATTAGAGCAAGCTGAGAAACAGGCGATGCAGGATTTCATTAAGACAGCAGAAACATCTCAGCAGTCTAGTGATCCGGCTATGACATCTAAGCAGCAAAGAGAGCCCGTAGGACGCCTCATACTAGCTTTTGCTAACACTCCTTCGCAATATGCTAGGATAATAAAAAGATCCACACAGGACCTTATAGCGGGCCGCGGAGATGCTAAAACACATTTATCTAGGATAGCTTATTATGGTTTTCTTCAAAATGCTATTTTTAACTTCTTGCAACAAGGGTTGTTTGCGGCTATGATGGGAGATGATGACGAAGAAGAAGTAGAGGAGCTTACTGAAAAACAAGAAGAAAGCAGAAATAAAAAAATGTTTAAAGTTGCTAACTCTATGACAGACGGTATACTTAGAGGTATAGGAGTCGGAGGCGCTGTAGTGTCTGCGGTTAAAAACTTAGCTATAAAGTATTACGAAAGAAGCCAGAAAACAAGAAACCAAAGGCTAGCGGAAACATTAGTAAACGGAGTAGTAGCAGTGTCTCCCCCTGTTGGCAGTAAACTGAGCAAGGTCACCAAAGTTGGTAACACTATGGAATGGGGTAAAAAAGAAATAGAATTTGACGAAATGTCTTTGAAGCATCCCTATGTTACCGCAGCTAGTAACGCAATTGCAGCGGCTACTGGTCTTCCAACCGATAGAGCTGTAGGAATGGCAATTGATGCGGTTGATATAGCTAGCAGCGAAACAGAAACGTGGATGAAACCTTTGATCGCGTTAGGTTGGCCTAAGTGGCAATTGATGTCTGAAGAAGCTACTGCAAAAGAAAAAGAAGAAAAGAAAGAAAGGTTTAAAGAATTAGAAGCTGACAAGGAGTTTCAAGAGCTTAATCCTACTGAACAAAGAAGATCTGTGCTAAAAGCGCTAGATAAGAAGGAGCAGGAAGAAATACTATGGAACTCAGGTGTTTTAACTAGAAAACAAATTAGAAATCTTAAAACCGAAGCCAACAGAGTAGACAAGATAATGGCGCTTCGAGATAAAAAACAATTTGAAAAAGACATGGAATCCCTTAGAAAAGGCGGAGACATATTACCTGAGCCAAAAGTTACAAGGCCCCCAACTAAAAGAAAAAACTCTCTAAAATAAACCTTCTAAAATGAATATATCAGATTTGAAAATTTACGCATTAAACTTTGGAACACTAGTCGTGTCAATGTCGCAGGTTGATATGGTTTTAAAAATACTTTTGCTTGCCATAAGTATTGGATACACCGCTCATAAGTGGTGGTTGCTAAACAAAAATAAAGATAAATATAAAAAAAGAAAAAAATGAAAAAAATTATTGCAAAGATTAAACACGAATGGAACTCATTACTGTATTTCCTAATGTTTAAAAAGAAAAACAAATAGAATAAACAAAACAGGCAACCACACCTCGAATATTCTATAATAAAAAAGCCGATACTTAATTGCATCGGCTTTTTTAAATTTAATACATTGCTTAGCCATCACAAGCTAAACAATCCTCGTCCATAGCTTTAGCAGCAATGTCGCCGCGCAAAACGGATTCAGTACGTGTATAGTATAAAGTTTTAACACCTTTCTTCCATGCCTCTATATGAACTTTGTTAAGCCATTTAGGAGTTGCTACCGCAGGAAATGCTAAATTTAAACTAACAGACTGATCTATGTACTGTTGCCTTAATCCGGCCTGGGCAACGAGTTCCAGCTGATTGATCTCTTTAAATGTTTTAAAAACTTCTTTGGCAGGTATGTCATGATCACCCACGGTAATATGATCCAGCCTGTCAATATTTTGAATTGAACCATTGTCATCCAGTATTTTATTCCACGTTTCTTCATTGTTTAAATTATGTTTAGTTAATACTTTAACAAGCGTCGGATTCTTTCTAATGAAAGTACCTTTCGCGCTTTGATCCGTAAAAACATTTGCAGCCCACGGCTCAATACCTGGCGAAACATTCCCACTAAGCTTGCTATTGCTAACAGTAGGAGCAACAGCACGTAAATGAGTATTACGCATACCAGTTCCAGCACACCACAGAGGCTCGCCGTAAATCTCTGCAAGATCTCTAGATGCCCTCTCGCTTTCAATTTTAATTTGCGAAAAGATTTTCCTAGTTTCAAACTGAGAGAGTAAGCCTTCGAAAGGAACACCTTTCTCTTGGAGATATGTATGCCATCCAAGGACTCCCAAGCCCAGTGCTCTCCCTTTCTGCGCAGATCGAACAGCATTTTCGAACCCGCGTAACCCCTTGGCTCTTTGAATAAATTCCTCCATAACTCCGTCAAGAAAGAACGTGGCGTCATAGATAAGGTTAGTATCTTTCCATTCTTCATATTTTGCTAAATTTAATGATGATAAGCAACATACAAAACTGTGACTTTCATCGGTGTGTAATGTTATTTCGCTACATATATTTGTCATGTGAACTTTCAGTCCGTTATCTTTATATGCCGGTGGATTTGCTTTGTTAACGTTTCCTTTAAACATAATATACGGCTCTCCAGTTGCTTTTCGTTTTCTAAGAAGTTTACTCCATCTAGTCCTTGCATCTGCATCTCCTTGTTCAAGCTTGCGCATAAATTTATCGCCCACAATTGCGCACTGATGTAAGTTAAGCGACTGTCTGTTAACATCTCCTTTGGGCTCTCGAATTTCAAGCCACTCTTCAAAATCGGGGTGGTCGATGTTAATATTAACGCTAGCAGCTCCTCGTCTAACTGATCCTTGATTTGTGGCAAGTATTGTTGAGTCATATATCTTGCAAAAGGGTACGACCCCGTCTGATGTTCCATTTCCTGTAATTTTAGCGCCGGCGGGTCTAATCATGTTAACTCCAATGCCAACTCCACCGCCATGCTTAGCGAGTAACATCATTTCTAAATTCTTTTGACCTATGTCCTGTATGCTATCAGCAACGTCAATACCGAAGCAGCTAATAGGCAACCCACGATCAGTGCCTGTATTAGATAATACTGGCGAGGCGAGGCAAAGCCACCCACTCCAAATGTACTCGAAGAACGTTTGTGCCATTTCCGGTTTATATAATCTACGAGCAACCGTTTTAGCAACGCGTAAGTAAGCTTCTCTCGGCGTTTCTCCGTCGAATAGATATCCCCCGGATATAGTCTTCTTGTAGACGTCGTTATCACCCCACGCAGGGTAATCCTTGTTTTTTTCCCAATTTTCATTCCACATATTTATTTATTTATTTATTTTTATTATTACCAAATATCTTCAAAGTCTTCTCCTTCGCCCGCTTTCGAGTAATCAGTCGGCCTAGTCGCAAAAAAGTCAGTGTGAGTAACCCCCCCGGTAAGATGATAAAACCAATCCAAATTACCCGCTGCTTGTTTGTCATACGCAAAATAGTTGCCCAGGTCGACATAACCAAGTTCCACAAGTTTTTCATTCGCTCTTTTTTTAATGAAGTGCTTAAGATCATTAGACGATATACCTTCTATATCACCCATCTCAAACATTTTATCTATATACTTTACTTCTAGCTTAACCATTGTTTCGGCAGCAGTTATTATATCTTCTCTACAAAGATTCAGTAATTGGTTGTCTTCTTCGCACATGTGCCGGAATAATCTACACCCCATCTTACTGTGCAATGATTCATCTCTTACTGACCATTTCATTTGTTGTCCTATTCCTTTAAGTAAATTCCGTAACTGAAAAGAATACAAGACAGCAAAAGCAGAATACAAACTAACACCCTCCGCAAAGGCACTAAATACCGCCAACGACTTCGCAATACCAACATGAGAATCGCCGCTGTATGCCACCAAGTTATCAAATCTATCTGCCGTAGCAGGCTCGTGTAAAAAGGCTTCATAGTCTTCTAGTTTTAGTGTTTCATTCAAATAACTATATGCTACAGCATGTATTGTCTCTTGCGATCCAAACATCATAGCCATCTGTTGTATCTCGTGTTTAGGAAACCAACCTACAACTTTTTGTGTCCAGTAATCAGACACCGCACATTCTGTCTGTGCAAAACCTAATAGTATATTTCCTACTAAGTGTTTTTCTTTTTCAGTAAGCTTCTCGTTCCAATCTTTAATATCGCTTTGCATTGATATTTCAGTGTGTAACCAAAAAGCCTGCGCTTGTTTTAGCCAACCTTCAGTATAGTATTCTGGATACTCAAAAGGTTTATACGCTATTCTTTCATCAAATAATCCCATTCTTAATAGATCTTTATGTTAAATTCATTTTGTTTTTTTACTAACTCTTTCCATGATATGCGGCCTGTGTTGTTCCATGACCACTTAACCCATTTGTTTATTTGTCTTTCACCATACGCTTTTTTAGCTAAGTATTTGTTATATTTATTTCCTTCCATCTAATATAAGTTTTATCATTATAGCCACGTCTTTTTGATTTTGTGGTTTATATAAAGTTCTGGTTTCCCCATTGCTGGCTAGCCATCTTTTAAATAGTTTCCATCTCAATGGAAATGATTCGTTAGCTCTGCCTTTGCATTCTATTATATAATCAAATCCTGTAAAGTCAGGTGTATACTTAATGCCTAGTATTTTTTTACCACCCCTATTTACAAACTCGCCCTTGCCGTTAGCTTGCTTTTCGATAGATAAATTAGGGAGTGTAAAGCCATCTATAAGTTGGAACACTTCCACCTCATACATTTCATATAGTCCAGCTTCTTTCAACGCTAAGTAAGTATTTTTCTCAAGCCCTGATCTGAATTGGATCCCGTCGGCACTAGCTTTTTTAGCGCGGACAGGACCTTTCTTTTTTGACTTTTTAAAGCGTTTCATTCTTTACAAAAGTTCCGTTAATCATATTGCCTTGTCGCTTGCTTATAACATCATAAGCTTCGTCAATACACTCTTCTATAGTAAAGCCTGATAAATGTGCTAGGTTAGTTAAAACAACAACCATATCGCCAATACCGTCTTTTATCTCAGCTTTGTCATTAGTTAGCAAAGCCTTAGCAACTTCACCAGCTTCTTCCATTAACTTAACGTATTGCGTTTTAACATCGCCTTTATCAAATATACCGCGCTCTTTAGCCCACTCGCGTATTTTAGGGAATACACATTTACCGCAAGCCGCTGTGGGTTTATATTCATAAGCATAAGTAGGGTCATTAACAGTTATGCTTTTAAAATCATTCGATCCCGTGCCCGCTATTTGTACCAGCTTATTGTTGTATATATAAGTTCTTTCGGGATTGTACATTGAAACTTTAGCATTAACAATAACTTCTTCTATATTATCCAGATTTATTTCAACTGATTTACCTTCTACATTTATTGATAAAGGCATGTAATTTGTAATATACCGTTTAAGATTATGCAATGGGCATGGAAATGTAGTCGTTTGATTTGTTACATTTATTCTTTGTTCGTTCTTCATATCATTTAATTTCATTAATTGTTTATATGTTTGTCTGTCTTCCGGGTAACCGTATTGTTTTTGAAACTTTTTTTCATAATTAGATGCTATCTCCATACTTGGGCTAGATAGCAATATTTCAAACTCTGAATTTACGTAGCCTTGCTCTTCAATAACACGTCTTTTTACATTACTAGTCATCCCTATTTTTTTACCAAAAACGTGGTAAATATAATATCTTTTGTCTTTCATAATTTAATTGTTTAGTTACCTACACTTAGCGGAGCTTTTATAGCAGGTAATGGATTATATCCGATTAATTCAATATCTTCAGCGTTTGGAATATATACGTGGTCGTGATTGTTAAACAAACTTCTATGCAATTTTATTGAAGGCATACCACGTCTTGACCTACTTAAATATTCTTTAGCTTGTTCTAAATGATTGTTATACAAATGACAGTCTCCAAGCTGTCCTATTAGCTGTCCAGGGATCAAATTAGAGCCTTTAGCTAACATCTCAAGTAGTAAGCCATACATTGCAATATCATACGGCAGGCCAAGAAAAACGTCAGCAGATCTTTGCTGCCACATTAAATCCATAACGCCGTTGTTTACATAAACTTGAAAGCCGTAATGGCAAGGCGGTAAAACCATATCGCTTAGCTCACTGACATTCCACGCTGATACCATCATACGACGACTATTAGAATTATAGTGTATAGCATCGATGAGATTGTAAAGCTGGTCCACACCATTAAAATCTCGCCATTGTTTTCCATACACAGGGCCTAAGGTTTCATCTGTTCTGCCGGAACGTTCATAATCTGGTCGCCAATATTTAACACCGTTATCTTCTAAATATTTAAGATCAGTTCTACCTTGTAATATCCAAAGCATTTCCGTTCTTACAGCATTGAAGCTTATTTTTTTTGATGTAAGTATAGGAAAACCTAAAGCCATATCGTGCCTGATAGTTCTACCAAATACAGACTTTGTACCCGTACCTGTTCTATCTTCTTTATCAGATCCTTTGTGTAAAATTTCTGACATAAGCTCTTTATATTCTTCTTCTATGTTAATCATTATTTAATACGCTTTTTAATTTTTCTACATAGTTAGCCGCGTCCAATAGTTCTTCTTGTAAGTGTTGTAACCACTTTTGTAAATCAGGGGAGTCCCCATCAAGTGTAACGCCATACTTTTTATATCCTACATCGGATCTGCTTACTAATTGATCGCATACTTTCTCAATTATAGGGTCTCTAAATGTTACTTCTTTTGTTTTCATTGATTTGATTTTTTATAATAATACATATAATACTCGTACATTTTAATCCACACTTCGTTCTTAGCAAGTTGATCAGGGCCGTTAACTATTTTACCATTAAGATCTAATACTAATATCCATCTTGTAGGTGTTCCAGCGCCTACTGCCGAGGGTGATATTCTTATGTTGTTATTAATACACCAACGTCTTGCGGCTTCTTCTTCTTCGCTCGGGTTGTGCTTACCCATCATGCTAGCTTTTACCTTAGGCATTCTCCCAGGGCATTACAATTTCTTCCGGCTTGTTTAATGGTATGTAGCAGCCACTATTTTTTTCCCAGGTGAAATGTGTTTCAGCTCCGTTAGTACCTAGATTTTGAAACTTGCACTTAAGTACTTTTACTTTAACAGTGTTGGCTTCGTAGTCTCTGTGTACTAATAGCCCGTGATAACTAGCATCATACCATTCTCCTCCACCTTTAATAGAATACATTGTAGGCTCATCAATTTCGCCTGTCTTTTGATTCTTGTACATTTTAGTAGGGTGAGCAACTACGAATACAAGTACATCGTACTTTTTAGCAAAGACTTCTATCTTTGTTAAGTAATCCATAGTATATCGGTTAACATCATCACTTGCCGCATTTGTGTCGCGTACTTTATTAAATGGATCTATTACCAAACATTTAATACCTTTGCGCTTAACAAGCTCTGCACCTTTTCTAAGTACAGCCTCTAATGAGTATCTTTCCATATCAATGTGAAAGTAATTGGCGTTACAATGATCAGCTATTTGATTCCACTTGTCTCCTCCAATATCTGCTTTAGCAGGCATACCTTCCCAATGTTTACGCATTAATTTGTGGGCGTGTAGAAAGGTCGGTACATTTTCAGGCGAAGCATACGCTGTCTTCCAATTGTAACGTTTGTTATATCCCACAACCATTTGGTCCACAAAATCACTTTTTCCGGAAGAAGGAATACCAGTGACAGTAATAAATTGACCGGTATAAGTTGAAAAGATATTATCAAAGTCCTCAAGCCCAACCTGAAATCCTGGTGTAAAGCCATTGCGTACAAAGTCGGTAACTTCGTCTTCGATATCCCTAAACGTCGTAACATTCTCCATTGGTACAGGGTTTGCTCCCGTAATACGCTCTGATAATTTTTCTTTTCCATACTTTTGTAAATATTCATTAGCATCCTTGCAGTCTTCAAACGTAGTAATAAAACAAACTTCTGATCCTAATCTACGTATTAACTCAGTTTGTAATGCTAATCCAGCATCATCTGTGTCAACAGCTAATATGATCTTTTCTTTGTCTTCAAAATAATCAATACAATTATCAAGATAATCAAGGTTGTTATTATTTAATGTTGCACCGTTCGGCACTGATATTGCATTAGTTATACCTGCTTCATGTAACGCTAACACGTCCATCTCACCTTCAACTATTATACAATATTCAAAGCCAACAGTAGCATCTATGTTATAGAATACTTTTTCTGCTCCAGATACAAGCTTAAAGTTTTTGCGAGCATCGCGATACTTGATGTTTGTTAACTGTCCGCCCATGAAGTAATTGAAATGTATAGCATTTTCATTCTTCTGAGTCTGTGGCATATACGTTTGGCCTTCAGTTACTCTTACATCTTTAAGTGTTTCTTTACTTATTCCTCTTGACTCAAACCACTCAACTACTTTAGATGATACTTCTGTATCAACAAAAGGTTTAGGTTTTTCATATACTTTCTCTGCTTTACCCTTGCGTTTGAAGGTGTGCAGTTGAAAAGGTTTATTGCAGTTGTGACACGTGCCAATACCTCTTTTCCAATCATAAGAAGCGCATTTAGCTTTTTGATTCTTAGGCTTACGATCGTGAGAGCACATAGGACATATACCTTGTGACTTCTCTTCTAGCTTATGTACATTGTATTCGTCAATAACAAAGCCGTTAATTTCAGTTACCATTATCTAAATACTTTTTCTTTAATTTGTTTTTTTAATTCTTCCGGACAATCTTCTTGTAGTAACGCATGTATGTATCCTACTAGATCTGTATTCTCTACTTCTAATCCTGCTTTTTCATTTATCAGTTGTCCTATAGTTTGTTGATACCATTGTTCTATCATAATATATAAGGGTTAAAAAAGGGAGCATACATTTCTATATACTCCCGATAAATTTAATTAGATTAATTTCCTTCTAAGCATTCTGGACAGATGTCGCAATATTCAAAGTCACACTTAGTCATGACCTCGCCGCACATTTCGCATTGCTCTGCCACTAGAAAGGTAAATCATCTTCTACCGCAGCCGGAGCTGGGGCAGCTTGTTGACCGCCACCCTCTCTGGGCGCTGCATCTACGTTCGTGCCGTTTGTCCAAACAACTTTTACATTACCTAAGTAAACTTTGTCCGCTTTAGCGTCACGCTCGTCTTTTGTTTGCTCTACAATTATAGGACCATTGTCGCCATAATTTCCAAGCTCATCGTTAATTGTAATTGTAATAGGTAGGTAACTACCTTTCTTTCCTTTATAGATCTTATCCTTTGGGATTTTACTTAGATCTATGTTTGCCTTCATAATACTTGCCATAATTTAATACGTTTGTAATTGGTTAAACATTCTAGTTAATTGTTCTTTTGTCGCGCCCGTGTTTCGTCGAATGTTGTCAACGGCTTTTACATGAGTTTGGTTATTATAAAAATTATTCGCTGCGGTTTTTATACCTGTTACAGAGCAGGTTTGTTTTGGTGTTCGTTTCATTTTAAAAAATTTAATTAGATTCATGTGTATTATCTTTTGTTGATCGTATTTAGTCTGCAACTATAATGTATCTGTCTTCACATAGTCCTTAAGATCAAACAAAGGATCGTTTATTAGCGTTTCGTACGCTTCTACGGCAGCTTTAACTTTCTGCTGGCCTCTACTGTAGAATTCTTCAGAGCAATCATATATAGCTATTTGATGTGTCTTTTTGCATATTACGAGGAACACTAAGTCGTATCCAAATATCTCTTTATATATGTACGCTTGACTGTCGTAGTTGTATATGTTAGCACTCTTTTTAAATCTACTAATATCTCCAGTGGTTTTTATATCCACTATTAAGGCTTGATCTTTGTTAATACAATCGGCTTTACCTTTCCACCAGGTATCATTTATTTTTTTGATACCAGGTTCTTCGTATATAACTTCTTCTCCTTCTAATAAAGATTGACATACTGAATTGTTTTTTATTTTGTTAATCATTTCGTTGCATTTGTCAACTTCTTTACGTAAGATCATCATCTTGCCGTCGTTGTCTACAACATCTTGTTTGTATACTTTTGTTAATCTGCTTGTACCTTCGGATATAGGGTAATTAGCTTCTAACTTTTCCGGCTCTAGTATTGCGGTATGAATATAACCTCCAATTACAAAATTTATGTTTTGTTCTGTTGGTTTACCAAACTGTTCAGGATCATTAAGCAGCTTATATATATCAGAGTTAGATCTATATTGTTTACCTACTCCGTCATAATATTCCGCATCGCTTCTAAGTAATTCAATTACTTCTTTTTGCTTAGCCTCTGTCATTATAGAGTTTCAGTTTTAGTTGGCACAGCTGCTTCAAGCGCTTTCTTAACTACCGCTGTCATTTTGTACTTTTTAGATATAGCTTCTAAGTCTCCGCCTCCTTGCACAAACTTTAATGCTTTAGCATATAGCGCAGATTTTTTTGATGTAATCTCTTCTTTAGCTTTTGCTCCTGAATGATCATTAGATGCGTCTGCATCTGCTGTATCGTCAATAAGTAATAAGTTACCTAACGCATATTTTTTAGCGTAAGACGAGGCTGCACCATATTTTTGCGGCATAGACATACCCTTTGATAGTAGATCAACACCAACAATTGCAGAAACACGTATAGCACCGCTGTCATCGGCATCCAAAATACTAGCCGTAGATTTTAGTATAGGTGGATCAGCATTTATTAATTCTTCATCTACAGTTACAGTTACATTGTGTTTTACACAAAATGGTTTTATTGCCTCTAAGATATCTTCAGCCGCGCGATAATAATATTTACCGAAGCCGTTGTATCTAGATTTTTTAGCTTTTAAATCCCGCTGGATATATGCTAATTTTAGTTCTAAATTTGATTTCATTTATATAGTTTTTATTGGTTTAAATACTTTGATGTTATATATATAATTACACATTTTTTAAATAAACTACGCTTTATTTTTAATTATAAATTAAAGTAAATCAGGTAGTTGTGCGTCATTTGTCTTCTCAATTAACTTGTCAATAGCCTTGCGTTTTATCTCTGATATTCGTACACCTTTCTTCTTGTAAGATCCCTCGATACCCAGTATTTCACAGATTTCAACAGCATCATGTTTATTACAATCAAGACCATAACTTAGCCTTATAACTTCTCTTTCGCGATCAGTTAAATGCTTTTTAATTAATGCTAAAAGATACTCATTCATAAATGTAACATTGTAATCTGGTGCATCGTCAGCTATCTCAAGTTCGTAATTAGATTCACTGTCATTGTTTGCTGTGAAGTCACCTATATATAATGATTTAGATTTGCTTAGCAAATTACTAACTGCCGGATTATTTGGTTGCTTACGTATTTCTGTGATCTTCCACTCAGGCACTTTGATGTCACCCATGTTATGATTAATGTATCTTCTAATAGTACCTTTAATTCTTTTTGATAGAAAAGATTTTAAAGTTTGTTCTACATTTTTAGATTCGTTTAGCACTATCCAATCTATTTTATCAATAGCATTGATTAAACC
>Ga0206677_10001528_pt1 | contig 21341 bp, 16 predicted proteins | sample M130m12015metaG_FD_155475 | JGI IMG/M metagenome (GOLD analysis project Ga0206677, IMG submission 155475) | Ammonia-oxidizing marine archaeal communities from Monterey Bay, California, United States - M1 30m 12015 | ecosystem: Environmental > Aquatic > Marine > Intertidal zone | place: USA...
TTAAAGAAGTAGATTATATTTCTATGCACACCTACCCTATGCATGATACTCATTATAATCCTGTTTTTTGGTACACAAAAGAAGAAAAACCCAATATTGAGAAAGTAAATAATATCATGTTAAGAGCAAGAGACTATGCAGTATCTCAATATGATAGTGTTGCCAACTATGTAAAAAGTCTAGGATTAAAAAAACCGATACACATTGGAGAAACGGGTTGGGCTACCTTTTCAAATGAGCTTTATGGCAATAAGGGAAGTAAAGCAACTGATGAATACAAAGAAGCCTTATACTATCATCATATGAGAGAATGGACCACAAAAACTGGAATCTCATGTTTCTATTTTGAAGCTTTTGATGAAATCTGGAAAGATGCTCCAAACCCAAAAGGTTCAGAAAATCACTTTGGGTTATTTACTATAGATGGCAAAGCTAAATACGCCTTGTGGGATCTAGTGGATGAAGGAGTTTTTGATGGCTTGGGTAGAAATAAAAAATCAATTACAAAAACATATAATGGAAATAAAGACAGTCTACTTTTAGAAGTTCATGTCCCACCGTTCAAAAAAAATAATACCACATTATAAAAATATATAGTGAAATGAAATTAACCAGGATATACTTTTTTTTAACACTAATCTTTATGAGTGTTCTCTCTTGCACATCAGAAAAATCTTTATCAGTAAAAGTTATAGAAACTTCAAAAAATGGAAATAAATTAAGTCAGATAACAAGCTTTACTGAGACTAGTGAAGTTTCCTCTATTCGTATTAACCCAGTAATAACATATCAAAAAATTACAGGTTTTGGCGGGTCTTTTACAGAATCTTCAGCCTACTTATTAAATAAATTAAGTTCTAAAAATAGAAATTCGATTTTGAACGCTTATTTTTCAAAAGAAGGAGCTAACTATTCACTAACTAGAACACACATGAACTCATGTGATTTTTCACTATCAAACTATTCATATTCTCCTGTTGAGAACGACATAGAGCTTGAGCATTTTTCTATCCAAGAAGACAAAGACGATCTTATTCCAATGATTAAAGACGCCATGAAAATTTCTGAAGATGGCTTCCAGATTATTGCATCCCCGTGGTCTGCTGCCCCTTGGATGAAAGACAATAATAAGTGGGTTGGTGGTAAATTGCTTCCAAAGTATTATGATACCTGGGCGTTATTTTTCTCAAAATACTTAACAGCATATAAGGCTGAAGGTATAGATATCTGGGGGTTTACAGTAGAAAATGAGCCACATGGTAATGGAGATAATTGGGAAAGCATGCACTATACTCCAAAGGAAATGACTGATTTTGTTGAATTTCATTTAGGTCCAAAATTAGAAAAAGATGGTTATGGAAATAAAATAATCTTAGGGTACGACCAAAATAGAGCTGGTTTACAAGAATGGGTAGATGAAATGTATAGAGATGATAAATCTTCTAACTATTTTGATGGTACCGCTATTCATTGGTATGAAAGCACCTATGATTTTTTCCCTGATGCATTGCAATATGCACATAACAAAGCTCCAAACAAATACTTAATAGAAACAGAAGGTTGTGTAGATTCTGAAATCCCTAAATGGCAAGATGATGATTGGTACTGGAGTAAAGAAGCAACAGACTGGGGATGGGACTGGGCTTCTGAGAAAGATAAACATCTTCACCCTAAATATGCACCTGTAAACAGGTATGCTAGAGACATTATTGGATGTCTAAACAACTGGGTAGATGGTTGGGTAGATTGGAATATGGTTTTAGATACTCAGGGAGGTCCAAACTGGTTTAAGAACTGGTGTGTAGCTCCTGTAATTGTAGATCCAGAAAAAGACGAAGTTTACTTTACCCCTATCTATTATACGATGGCACATTTCAGCAAATATATTAGACCTCAAGCTGAAATTATAGAAGTTAAAAAATCGGATGAAGATTTAATGGTTACTGCTGCAAAAAATACTGATGGATCAATTGCCGTAGTCATTTTTAATGAAGGAACAACTCAAAAAAGTTTTCAGCTTTCATTAGGAGAAGAGGTAACTACTATTTCAATAAACGCACAAGCAATACAAACAATATTAATTAATACGATTTAATAATTATGTCTAGAACAAGTAAAGTCCCTATGGGACAAAAAATAGCCTTTGGTTTTGGAATGTTAGCCAACCAAATGTTTCCAGCAATCTTAGGAATCTTTATGGTTGTTTTAGTTGAAGATTTAGGTTTTTCTGGCTGGATGTGGTCTTTAGTGTTTCTTTTCCCTAGAATTTTTGATGCAATTACTGATCCAATTATGGGCTTTATTTCAGACAATACAAAATCTAAATGGGGAAGACGAAGACAATATGTTCTTATTGGAGGTATTCTTATGGGGCTAGCCTATATTTTTATGTGGCAGCTGAGTAAGGCTGATGGAGTAGAATATAACTTTTGGTATTTCTTTTTGTGGTCTTTAGTATTTTATTTAGGCCTAACTATTTTTAGTGTTCCTTATGTAGCCATGGGATATGAAATGAGTGATGATTTTCACGAACGCACTAACATTATGGCAATAGCCCAATTTATTGGGCAATGGGCGTGGGTAATTGCACCTTTGTTTTGGATTATTATGTATGATGAAAGTTGGTTTCCGTCTGCAGATATTGCTGTAAAAGAATTGGCAATTTGGGTTGCCATACCCTGTGCAATTTGTGCTATGGTACCCGCAATTTTTATAAAAAGTAACTCAACACTAGACGAAGACTATGAGCCTTTAAACTCTGCCAATATTGGAAATAGTTTAATGAAAATATTTGAAAGTTTTGTAGCTGCATTTAAAATCAAAGAATTTCGAAAATTATGTGGGGCAACTTTTTTAATATTTAATGCTTTTAATACAGTAGCTGCCCTTACTTTTTTTGTAATTGTATATAAATTATTTAACGGAGATGCTGGAGCTAGCGGTATATGGGTTTCAATGTTTGGATGTTTAGGAGCATTAGGAACTACGTTTATTGTTATTCCTGCTGTGGCTTGGATGTCAAAAAAACTAGGAAAGAAAAAAGCTTTTATGTTATCACAATCAATTTCATTGGTAGGGTATATTATGCTGTATTTCTTATTTATTCCAGGAAAACCATGGATGTATATTATTGCATTGCCTTTCTTTTCTTTTGGTATTGGAAGCTTATTTACCATTATGATGTCTATGACTGCAGATGTTATTGATATTGATGAACTAAATACAGGAAAGCGTAGAGAGGGTATTTTTGGAGCTATCTATTGGTGGATGGTAAAAGTAGGGTATGGAATCGCTGGAGCACTTAGTGGTGTAATCATTACTGTAGTGGGCTTCAATTCAGATCTAGCAACAACAGACCAACAAGCTGCAGTAGATGGGCTTCATGCTTTCTTTTGTTTTTTCCCAATGATCGGAACAATTTTAGCAATGCTTATTATGCGTAATTATAGTATCACAGAAGAGAGAGCCCATGAAATTAGAGCTCAATTAGAGAAAAGAAAAAACACACAAATAACAAATAATTAAATTAAAGAGTACTTAAAAAAATGTCAGTAAGAGAAGAAAAAATTCTATCATTAACAAATGTAGATTTATCAAAAAAATCAACAAAAGAATTAAAAACCCTATTCAAAGAGGTCTTATTCGATGGAGTCCATGGATTCTGTTCAAGCCCCTATGAAGAAGGGCAACAACCAGGAGATACCTTAACAGAAGATCAGATTAGACGCCGATTAAAAATTATCAAGCCTTACACAAAGTGGATCCGCTCTTTTTCATGTACAGAAGGAAATGAATTAATTCCAAAAGTAGCACGTGAATTAGGCATCAAAACATTTGTTGGGGCTTGGCTTGGAAATGATGATGATATTAATAAAAAAGAAATTGCAGGACTAATTAAGTTAGCTAATGAAGGTTTTGTAGATATTGCCGCTGTCGGTAATGAAGTAATGTACAGAAAAGACTTATCAGAACAAGAATTACTTTCATTTATTAATGAAGTTAAAGAAGGGATTACTGAAGATGTTCCTGTAGGTTATGTAGATGCCTACTATGAGTTTGAGGATAGGCCTGCTATAACAGAGGCCTGTGATATTATTTTGGCCAACTGTTATCCTTTTTGGGAAGGATGTCATCAAGACTACTCTTTATTATATATGAAAGATATGTACCAAAGGGCACTTCGTGCCGGAAAGGGTAAAAAGGTGATTATTACTGAAACAGGATGGCCTAGTGAGGGTTCTAATTTGGCAGGAGCAGTTCCATCAGAAGAAAATGCTATGAAATACTTTATCAATGCTCAAACCTGGTCTAAAGAAGAAGATATAGATATCTTTTATTTCTCATCATTTGATGAATCTTGGAAAGTAGATTCAGAGGGGGATGTTGGTTCTTATTGGGGTATTTGGGATAAAGATGAACAATTCAAGTTTCAAAACTAATTCCTCTTATCTAGAATTTTCAAGTTTTTTACCATAACATATAATATTCTTAAATTTGAAAAAATAAAAATTTGACTATTTATTATGAAATTTAATACCTTGTATATATCGACACTATTCCTGCTGTTTTTCATATTTTATTCATGTGATAATTCTGAAGTAAAATCTGACTCTAATGAACTTACTGTAGGTTTAGAACTGATGTCTTCAACACATACTGGCATTAATTTTAATAATTCTATAACCGAATCAGAAACTGTAAATCATATCTATTACAACCAAATCTATAGTGGTTCTGGTGTTGCAATTGGTGACCTAAACAATGACAGTTATCCAGATATTTATTTTGGAGGAAATCAAGTTGGTGATAAATTATATGTAAATAAAGGAGACTTAAACTTTGAAGATATTTCAAAAAAATCTAAAATTAGTCAAAGCCCAGGTTGGACTTGGGGTATTACAATGGCCGATGTAAACTCTGATGGATATTTAGATATTTACGTTTGTAGAAATGGAGAATCTATGAATCCAAACGATAGAAAGAATAAGCTTTTTATAAACAACAAAGATCTAACATTTACAGAATCTGCTTCAGAATATGGTATTGCAGATAAAGGGTTTTCATCACAAGCAGTTTTCTTTGATATGGATAATGACGGTGACTTAGATATGTACTTGGTAAATCAAATTCCTGATTCAAGGTTGTTTAAAAGATATAAGAATATTCCAAAAAAAAGATATCAATTATATAAGGATAAAGTTTACAAAAATAATGGAGGAAAATTTACAGAAGTTTCCGAGGATATCGGTTTAGGTGATGGCTATACTTATGGCCTTAGTGTTAGTGCATCTGATTTAAATAATGATGGATGGACTGATTTATTCATTTCAAATGATTATGATGAACCTGACTTTTTATATTATAACAATGGGGATGGAACTTTCAAAAATGTAATATTAGATAAAATAAAACATATTTCTAGGTTTAGTATGGGTACTGACACAGGTGATATAAACAATGATGGTGCAATTGATTTACTTACTTTAGATATGGCTGCCGAAGACCATTATCGATCTAAAACAAATATGAGATCTATGAATGCTCAAGAGTTTAAAGAAATGGTTGATAAAGGAGATCATCATCAGTATATGTTTAATACACTTCAGTTAAATAACGGTTCCGGTGAGTTTTCTGATATTGCAAGTATTGCTGGTATTTCAAAGACTGATTGGAGTTGGGCGGGTTTACTTGTAGATCTTGATAATGATGGATTTAAAGATATCGTTATTAGTAATGGAGTAAAAAAGGATGTAAGAAATAATGATTTTTTAACAGGTTTATACGAGAAACTTAAAACTGATTCTCAAGATTTTTTTGACATGTCAAAACTTGCTCCATCAAATCCATTACCTAACTATATTTATAAAAATAAAAATGGATATGAGTTTGAGAATGTAACAAAAAAATGGGGGTTTGATATGCCTAGCTTTTCACATGGGTTATCTTATGCTGATTTAGACAACGATGGAGATTTAGATATTGTTTCGAATAATATGGAGTCAGAGGCTTCAATTTATAAGAATAATACCAACGGAAACTATTTAAAAGTTGAACTCAAAGGTTCTCCAAAAAATACTTTTGGTTATGGAGCAAAAGTCATTATTTATTATAATAATAAAATTCAAATAGAAGAAAACACCGTTACTAGAGGTTATTTCTCTTCAAAAGAACCCAAACTCTTTTTTGGTTTAGGTAAAGAAAAGACAATAGATAGTATGCAGGTCATATGGCCAGACAATAAAACATTAACTTATAATGATGTAGATGTGAATAAAACAATTAGGGTTACATACTCAAAAGCATCTAACTTATATGTTAAAAATAAAACCTCAAAAACTGTTCTGGTTAATGTAAATGCTAAAGATATTGGTATAGATTATATACACAATGAAAATGAATTTGATGATTTTACTGAAGAAGTATTATTACCGCATAAACTTTCAACTAATGGCCCTTTTTCTGCACCAGGAGACGTAAATAATGATGGATTAGATGATGTTTTTATTGGTGGAGCCTCAGGGCAAGAAGGCGTTCTTTTTATTCAAACCACTGACGGAAAATTTACAAGAAGCAAATCTAACCCTTGGGCAGTTGATAAAAAATCAGAAGATTTAGGGGCTCTTTTCTTTGACTTAGACGGAGACGGAGACAAAGATCTTTATGTAACTTCTGGTGGCAGTGAATTTAAACAAGGAAATAAATTACTAAAAGATAGGATTTATATAAACGATGGACTAGGTAACTTTTCAAAAAACAACAGTGCTATTCCAAATATATATGAAAGTACCCAAACAGTAAAAGCTTCAGATATAGATGCAGACGGTGACTTAGATTTGTTTATTGGGACTAGGCTCATATCCGGAAAGTATACGTTTCCTGCAACAAGTTATATCCTTATAAATGATAAAGGAATATTAAAGAAAGCCTCTAATAATGTTGCTCCAGATTTAACAAATATTGGGATGGTAACAGATGCTGTTTTTTCTGATATTGATAACGATGATGATGAAGACTTGGTCATTGTTGGTGAATGGATGAAAGTTAAAATCTTAGAAAACAATGATGGAAAATTTAAAGATAACTCTAATAAATTTGGAGATTATATTGAAAAAAGTAGGGGCTTATGGTGGTCTATAACGGCAAATGATATTGACAATGATGGAGATGATGATTACATTATTGGTAATTTAGGGAAGAATAATAAGTTTAAAGCCTCTAAAGAACATCCTTTTAAAGTATATGCAAATGATTTTGATGGTAACGGAACAAATGACGTTGTGTTGGCAAAATATTACAAAGATGGTTATGTTCCAATGAGAGGGAAAGAGTGTACAACACAACAAATGCCCTATGTTGGAGAAAAATTTAAGGACTTTCATAGTTTTGCCTCCTCTAAATTAATAGATATCTTACCAGAAAAGAAAATAGATGAGGGTATTGTTTACGAAATAAGTGACTTCAAAAGTATTATTTTGATTAATAATAATGGGATACTAGATCCTATATATTTGCCTATACAAGCTCAAATTAGTCCAATAAAAAGTTCCCTGGTAGACGATTTTAACAATGATGGTTTTAAAGATCTTCTTCTAGTTGGAAATCATTATGGCGTTGAGGTAGAAACTGTTCGATATGACGCAGGCTATGGGTCGATATTTTTAGGAGACGGGAAAAATAACTTTAGATTTTTGCCTCCTTTGCAAAGTGGAATTTATATTCCAAAAGATAGTCGTTTTATCTCTTCACTCAAAACAACTGAAGAAAAAAATATTTATTTATCTACTAATAATAATAGCACAATCACTTTGTTTAAAAAAAATAATTAAAGTGTAAATTCATTACAAAATAACCTTTTGCCCTGAAACTATAGCTGTGTATGGCTATTAGAAAGAAGTACATTAGATAAATTATATTACAACATTACCAATACATTTTTCATAAAAACCTAACTTCCTCCACATCTAAGTGTAAAAAATTTGACGACAAACTCAATTCTGTATTGAAAAATTAGATTTTTTTTCTTTTTAGTCACCATACAATAAAATGTATGATTTTTGTAAAGGTTACTTATTCTTTTTTATCTGTTTAAAATCCTAATTTGTGCTTTTATTAAACAAAACAAATCTTATGATGAAAAAAATTACATTATTATTAGCCCTTTTATTGGTTAATCTAGGTTTTGCACAAACATTACCTTTTGATTTTAGTGATCCAATTCACGCCATGACAGGAGCTGACGGAGCTGTTGTTTCTGTTGTACAAGACAACGGAAATGACGTGTTGCAAATTGTTGGTAATGGTGGGGATTGGGATAATGCTCAAATAAATTTTGCTGAGAATCTCGATTTATCCGATGATGCCAACAACACCATTTCATTCAGAATCAAAGCTGTTAATGGAACAGGAAGTGGAAATCATGCTCTTAAATTTGAGGATGGAACTACTGGCGACACAGAATTAACATTTTCTATTTCAGGAACGGAATGGACTGACATCTCCTTAGATTTTCCAGCTGGTCTTGGTAGCTATGGTAGAATGGTTATTTTCACCGATTTTGGTGGAAGTGGTGGAGGTCTTTCTGACACTTATTTGGTTGATGATATTTCAGGTGCCTTTCACAGCACACCGGTACTACCTAATTTACCTTTTGACTTTAGTAGTGATGAACAATTAATGACTGGTGCTGAGGGAGCTGTTGTTACTATTGTACAAGACAATGGAAACGATGTTCTCCAAATGGTAGGTTCAGGGGCAGACTGGGATAATGCTCAAATAAATTTTCAAGACAATCTTGATTTATCTGATGACTCTAATAATACCATAACGTTTAGAGTTAAACCTGTAAACGGAACGGGAAGTGGAAACCATTTATTAAAATTTGAAAACGGTCCTGCAGGAGTCGCAGAACTACCTTTCAATACCACTGGTACAGATTGGCAAGACATCTCTTTAGATTTTGGAGCTGGGCTTAACAATTATGGTAGAATGGTAATTTTTACAGATGCTGGAGGCGATGGTGGAGGATTATCTGACACTTATCTATTTGATGATATTGCTGGAGCAACTCATCTTAATGGTCCACCAGATTTACCAAACTTACCTTTTGATTTTAGTAGTGCTAACCAACTTATGAATGGTGACGGTGGCGCAGTTGTAACGATTGAACAAGATAATGGAAATGATGTATTACAAATTGTTGGAGCAACTGCTGCATGGGATAACGCACAAATTACATTTGCTGAAAACCTTGATTTATCCGACGATGCCACTAATACCATTTCTTTTAGAATTAAACCTATAAACGGGACGGGAAGTGGAAACCATTTATTAAAATTTGAACAAGACTCAGGTGGCGGTAATGAAGAATTACCTTTTTCAACAACAGGTACAGATTGGCAAGACGTTTATGTTGATTTCCCTGCAGATGCAACAACTTACGGGAAAATGATAATTTTTACTGATGCTGGCGATGATAATGCTGGAGTTTCAGATACTTACCAAATTGACGATATTGCAGTAGGAGCTAACCCTGCTCCTCCATCAGCAAATAGTGTAACTGTAGCAACTTCACAAGCATGGAATGGTTATGTAAACGCTTTCAATGTTTCAGATGATAGTTATGCATTTGGATTCTCTTATGGTGCTGCAGATCTTAGAGCTACTGCTACAGCAACAAGTATGACTTTAGAACCAAATATTGCTATTTGGACTGCAGAAGCAACAAATGCAGATTGGTTTGACCAAGGTGCAGCAACTCAAACTGCTAATAAATATATTGAAGCAAGTTCTTACATTGAAGACAATACGCTTGCTGGTTCGGATCTTACATTCACTGGAAATGTTTCAGTGAGCGATCTAGGCTCAGAATATACAGTAGTTGCATTTGTGAAGGCTTTAGATCCAAACAATGGTTATGCTACTGTCGTTAACAATACAGCTGATATTAGTAGTACTGGAGACTTTACAGCTTCAGCTACTGCAGCTGAATTAGCTTCAGGATACATTATCCAATATGGGTTTGCAGTTACTGGTCCATTAGCTGACCCTGCAGACACAACCTTGGGTAGTGTTGTTGTTGGTGAGGCTACAGCTGGTGTAGATGACAATAGTTTTGTAAATGTTAGCGTATATCCTAACCCATCTAATTCAAACTGGAACTTTAGAACGGGTAATACCGTAATAAATTCTGTTGAAGTATTTAATCTGTTAGGAAAAAGAGTGGTTTCACAAAACAACAACAGTACTGAACTTTCTATTTCTACTCAAGGATTAAGTAGTGGTATTTATATTGCTAGAATTACTACAGAGCAAGGAGTAAAAAGTGTAAAATTAATTAGAGAATAATTTTTAATTAAATAATATATAAAACGCCCAGAGCTTTGCCCTGGGCGTTTTCATTTAAATTTAAGTACAATGAAAAATATAATTTTAGTAACATTATTACTACTAGTTTCTTTTGGATATGCTCAACAACAAGAATATCTTTTTGATTTTGAATCTAACACTCCGTCTGGAGTAGCCTCCAACTGGTATACATTTGATAACAACCCTGCTGCTGCTGAAGTGGTAGACAATCCCAATTTAAATGGAACGAACCCTTCCAGTACAAAAGTTTTAAAAGTGGTTGTTGGACCAAGTAATGCTTTTTATGCCGGAGTTAATAATGCTTGGAATGAAGGAGTATTTGGTACCTGGGAAATAGATATGGGAGTAGCTAATAATTTAAGCTTAACCATGGACGTTCATAAAAATTATGTGGGTACAGTAGGAATTAAAATGGGTACTGCTGGGCAAGGGACTTCTTTTCAAATCACAAATCAAAATGTTGGAAATACTGTTGTAAATGAATGGCAAACCTTAACATGGGACCTTTCAGGAATCAACCCAAATGGAGATCTAACCAATATTAGTCAAATGGTTGTTTTTGTAGATTGGACAGAAGGATTGCCAGATAGAGCTGAAAATAGCACAATCTATATTGATAATATTAAGTTTAATGCGAATAAATTAACAGATGCTCCACCAGTGGATAGCTGTGAAAATGGTATACAAGACAATGATGAGACTGGTATAGATTGTGGAGGCTCTTGTAATGCTTGCCCTACAAGTGCTGCTATTATCATAGAAGATTTTGAAGGAACACCTCCGCAAATTGCAGCAGATAATGGTTTGGGGTCTGTGAGTATTGTTTCTGACCCAGAAACAGGCGGAACAAATAGTCAGGTTTTGAAAATAGTAACTTCTTCCTCAGCAGAGGTACCATGGCAAAATGCGCAAGTATTTTTACAAGATGACTATATTCATTTAATTTCATCAAATAAAATAGTTACTGCAGAAGTGTATTCAACAACAGCTTTTCATATGTTAGCCAAAGTTGTTGATGCTGTAGGAGGAACATTAGCTGACGAATCAGCTACAGATGATTATCATTCAGGATCGGGCTGGGAAACGCTTACTTTTGACTTCGCTAATCCAAAAGACAATACCCCTGTGGCTGCATATATTTATGCTAGAATTCTTTTCTTTCCAATGTGGAACGGTAATGGTTGGAATGCAAATGCTGAAACAACAACCTATGTAGACAATATTACAGCACTAAGTTCAGCAACTGCAGGGCTAGAAAATAAGAATTTATTTGACACTAAGGTATATCCAAATCCTACTTCAGATACTTGGATAATAAGCGCTCAAAACAACATAATAACCTCAGTTGAGGTATTTAATCTATTAGGAAAAAGAGTTGTTTTACAAACCAATAACAGTACCAATATTGCTATTTCTACTCAAGGGTTAACTAGTGGAATTTATATTGCTAGAGTTACTACAGAGCAAGGAGTGAAAAGTGTAAAATTAATTAGAGAGTAGTTGATTTACCTTTAATACAATAGTCTTAAAAACGCTCAAAATTAAATTTTGAGCGTTTTTTTATGATCTTTTAAAAAAGATATTTGATGTTGAAATTTTTCAGTCCTCAAAGGTCTTTTTTATTTTATTTAATAGGTACTTGATTGATTTTTATTACTTTTAATATTATAATCTAATCCATGTTCATGAAAGCTCGTATTTCTTTATACTTACTGTGTTTTATACTTTGTTTTGCTTGTTCAAAAAACGGTTCTAAAAAGGGAAATGATCTTGTAAATGAGACAAGCCCTTACCTACTTCAACACGCATACAATCCTGTTAACTGGAAGGCTTGGAACGAGAGTTCCTTGGAGGAAGCAAAAGAACAAAATAAACTTATTGTTATTTCTATAGGCTATGCCTCATGTCATTGGTGCCATGTAATGGAAGAAGAAAGTTTTGAAAATGATTCTATTGCTAGAATAATGAATGATAATTTCATCAACATTAAAGTAGATAGAGAAGAAAGACCAGATGTAGATAAAGTATATATGAATGCAGTTCAGTTAATGACAGGTAAAGGAGGGTGGCCTCTTAACTGTATTACACTTCCTGATGGAAGACCTGTTTTTGGAGGAACCTACTTCACAAAAAACCAATGGTCCAAAATATTGGAGGATGTTTCTAATCTGTATAAAGAAAACCCTCAAAAGGTGGAAGAATATGCTCAAAGAGTAACAGAAGGCATTCAAACTTCTGAATTAATTACCTTAAATAAGGAAGAGGCTGTCTTCAAAAATAAAGAAATTATTTCTGCAATTACCCTTACAAAAGAACAATTAGACACTATTAATGGTGGCTTCAAAGGAGCTCCTAAATTTCCAATGTCAAATACCTTAGACTATCTTTTAAGATATCAGCATCACTATAATGATCCTAAAATTTTCAAGTATATTAAAACATCGCTAACTAAAATGGCCTATGGAGGTATTTATGATCAAATTCGTGGTGGATTTTCTAGATACTCAGTAGATGAAAGATGGCACATCCCCCATTTTGAAAAAATGTTATATGATAATGCTCAATTAGTAAGTATTTATTCTAAAGCATATCTTCAAGATAAAAACGAGCTCTATAAAAATGTTGTTGAAGGAATATTAGGGTTTGTTAATGAGGAATTAAGTGCTAATAACGGAGCATTTTATTCATCTTTAGATGCAGATAGTAAAAATGAAAATGATGAATTAGAAGAAGGTGTTTTTTACAGTTGGACCAAACAAGAATTAAAAAATTTAATTAAAGATTATGAATTATTTGCAAACTATTACAATGTAAATACTACTGGGTTTTGGGAAAAAGACCTTTATGTTCTAATTCGTAACCAATCTAATGCTGAATTTGCAAAAAAAAATAAGCTTACTAAAAAGGAGCTAAAGAGTAAGATAGCTAATTGGAAATCTATTCTTTCTATAGAAAGAAATAAGCGTAAGAAGCCTAGTTTAGATGATAAAATTCTGACTTCCTGGAATGCGCTTATGCTTCAAGGATACGTAGATGCATATAAAGCTTTTGATCAGAAAGAATATTTAGATAAAGCGGTTAAGATTGCAGAATTTCTTCTACAAAAACAATTAAGAAGTGATGGAGGTCTAAATCGAAATTTTAAAAATGGAAAAAGTACTATTAATGGATATGCTGAAGATTATGCAACTGTAATTCAAGCTTTTATTTCTCTTCATGAAATTACTTTGGATGAAAAATGGTTGATTCTTTCAAGAGAAATAATGGAGTATACCATTATACATTTTTATGATTCAACTAGTGGAATGTTTTTTTATACGTCTAAAGATGACCCTAATTTAATCGCCCGAAAAACTGAGGTTATCGATGGTGTTATCTCCTCATCTAATTCAATTATTGGAAATAGCTTATTTAAACTTGGGCATTATTTTTATGATAAAAAAATGACTCAAATTTCTAAGCAAATGCTAAATAATCTAAAAGTAGAAATCATTAAAAATCCTTTAGGGTACTCAAATTGGTTACATTTAATGATGAATTTCACACAACCTTTCTACGAAGTTGCTGTTGTTGGGGAAAATGCAAATACAATAACTAAAGAATTATATAAAAGTTACTTGCCTAATATCTTAATATCGGCTTCAAACAAAGACTCTGAATTACCTTTGCTTGAATTTAAATATATAGATGGAAAGACATTAATTTATGTCTGCGTTAATGGCACATGTAAATTACCTTTAGCAGATATTTCTGAAGCTGTTAAAAATATAAAACGTAATTAAAAATTCTGATTATTTATAAATTTCTAACAAAGTATGCTGTTCTTTAATAGCGTCTTTAAATTCTATTTTGAGATTTTTAATTAGATTACATGCACTTGGCGAATCGTGAATAGAAGAAACACCCTGACCTGCAGACCAAATAGTAGCCCATGCCTTTGCCTCATCTTCTTGAGCAGTCAACTCCTCTCCAAAATCAACTTTTACTTTTCTACTTAACATCTCTTCAGTAATGCCCATAGCCTGAAGACTAGGTCCTAAAAAATTAGCAGGAACCCCAGAAACAGCAGCAGTATATACAATATCACTAGCGCCTGCCTCAATGATCATATCTCTATAAGCCTTTGGTGCTTTACTTTCTTTAGTGTTAATAAAACGAGTACCCATATACGCTAAATCTGCACCCATTTGCATGGCAGAAGCAATATCTCTTCCGGAGCTAATACATCCAGAAAGTAGAATTGTTTTCTTAAAAAAGGATTTGATTTCTGCAACCAATGGCATTGGATTAATTGTTCCGGCATGCCCTCCTGCTCCAGCAGAAACCAGAATTAAGCCATCTACTCCTGCCTCTTGAGCTTTTTCTGCATGTCTTTTTTTAATAACATCATGAAATACAAGGCCTCCATAATTATGAACTGTATTTACTAATTCTGAAACTGCTCCTAAAGAAGTAATAATTAATGAAATTTTATGCTTCACACAAATAGCTAAATCTGCTTCTAGCCTAGGATTTGATTTATGTACTATAAGATTCACTCCAAAAGGAGCAGGTTTATTTCCTGTATTTTTTTCATACTCAAGCAAAGCCGTTTTTATTTCTATAATCCAAGCCTCGAACCCTTCAGAAGTTCGTTGATTTAATGCTGGGAAAGTGCCAACAATTCCATTCTTACAACATTCTATGACCAATTGAGGTCCAGATATTAAAAACATTGGAGCAGCTATTACTGGGATTGAAAGTTGATTTATAAATGATGCTCTACTCATACTTCGGGGTTTATTTAAAATTATTATACAAATTGATTTTTGATAAAGTTATATAAAAAAAAGTATTTGTTATATTTAACAAAACTAACAGATTATTATAAATAAAAACACTGATAAAAATGAAAAAATTAGAAGGTCAAATTGCAATTATAACTGGTGGAGCTAGAGGTATTGGAGAAGGAATCTGTGAGGTGTTTTGTAAAGAGGGTGCAATAGTTGCCTTATGGGATGTATTAGATGGAGAAGAAGTTGTCAATAAAATTTCTGAAAAAGGAGGGTCTATATTTTATCAAAAGGTAGACGTAACCAATCAAGAATCTGTTGATGCTGCTGTATCTGAAATTATTGAAAAACATCATAAAATTGATATTTTAATTAACAATGCTGGAATCATTAGAGATCGTTCATTTTTAAAAATGACTCGAGAAGAATGGGATATTGTAATGTCTGTAAACGTAGATTCCTTATTTATTACTGCTAAAGCTGTAGTGCCTCACATGAAAGCTGCAAATTATGGTAGAATTATTTCTGCCTCTTCTATTAATGCCTATCAAGGAGCTTTCGGACAAGCAAATTATTGTGCTAGTAAGGCTGCTATTGTTGGATTTACACATTCATTATGTAAAGAGGTTGGGAGGTATAATATCACAGTAAATGCTGTTGCGCCTGGCTTTATAAAGTCTGAAATGTCTGATTCTATGCCTGAGGAGGTTATAAAAGCAGGTATTGCTATGATTCCAGTAAAACGCATCGGAACCCCAGAAGATATGGGCTATGCTTATTTATTTTTAGCTTCTAAAGAAGCTGGCTTTGTGAGTGGTCATACACTTCATGCCAATGGAGGATCTATGCCATCATAAAAAACCTTTTATCTATTTAAAAAACACGAATAAACATCAAAAAAAACAATGGAAGAACAACAAATAAGACTAGAATCATATGCTACTGAAATTTCTCAACTGTCTGACTTAAAAAATTATATTGGAAAAGAATTAGGAGTATCTGAATGGACAACCATTTCACAAAACCAAATCGATACTTTTGCAAGAACTACAGATGACAACCAGTGGATTCATGTAAATCCAGAATTAGCAAAAAAATACTCTCCATATAAAAAGCCAATTGCTCATGGTTTTTTGATTCTTTCTTTGGCCTCAAAATTCTGTTATGAAACAGTAAAATTGATGGATGTTGGAATGGGGGTAAATTATGGATTAGACAAAGTAAGATTTATGAATGCTACTCCTGTAGGTTCTTTAGTAAGAGCTCGCATTTCGTTAATTTCTACAGAAGATGTCACTGGGGGTTTACGTTATAAAATGAAGCTTGTCTTTGAATTAAAAGGACAAGAAAAACCAGCCTGTGTTGCAGAATTTATTGCTCTAGCATATATAGATACCTCAAAGAATAATGAAAAGTCTATTTCTGCGAAGGACAATCAAAATTTAGACGAATTAAAAGGTAAATCAGTCTTATTTAAAAAAGAGGGAGATATAGCTATAGTAACATTAAATCGCCCTGAAAAATATAATGCTGTAAATGACGATTTAGTTGACGGCATAAACGAATCCATTGCAAAGGTGCAAAAAGACGATAGTATCCGTGCTATGGTAATTACTGGGGCGGGGAAAGGGTTTTGTTCTGGAGCCGACATGAATACTTTTGGAAATATTACTCCTGAAGAAGGAAGAACATATCTCACAAATACCTATGGCCCGTTAATGCGAAATTTAACAACCCTTAAAAAACCAATCATTGCAGCTATCAACGGAACTGCTGCAGGAGTTGGAGCGTCTATTGCCTTAGCTTGTGACTTTCGAGTAATGTCTGAAAATAGTGGCTTGTTATATGCCTTTATCAATATAGGTTTAGGACCAGATGGTGGAGCAAGTTGGTTATTAGCAAGACAAGTAGGTTACAGTAGAGCCTTACAAATTGCGGTTGAGGGGGAAAAAATAAAAGGAGAAGAATGTCATAGACTTGGATTAACAAATAAACTAGTTGAAAATGATGCGATTGTGTCAACAGCAATTGATTGGGCGCATCGAATTGCAAAACTACCAACCTTAGCTGTAGGAATTACCAAAGAAGACATGTTTCATGCCATGGACAATGATTTATATAGCACAATAGCATTTGAAGCGGAAAGACAAACAGCTGCTTTTGCCAGTCATGACTTAGTTGAGGGAGTGTCTGCTTTTTTACAGAAGAGAAAACCTAAATTTATAGGGAAATAAGCATATGGAATCTGCAAAACTAATTCATCGATCAGATTATTCTTACTTTCACCTTATCACAACTAGGTGGGCTGATAATGATATTTATGGTCATATAAACAATGTCGTTTATTATTCCTATTTTGATACCGTAGCTAATCAATATCTGATTGAATTTGCTGATTTTAATCCTATCAATGCTTCTATTATTGGTGTTGTTGTTCACTCTAATTGCACCTATATAAAAGCCATTGCTTATCCAAATAAAATTGAAGCAGGCTTGACTATAAAAAAGTTGGGGAAAACTTCGGTTACTTATGGAATAGGAATTTTTAAGAAAGGAGAAAAAGCTGCGTACGCATATGGAGAATTTGTACATGTTTTTGTAAACAGAAAAGACAACCAACCAACCTCAATCCCTAAAAAAATTAATGAAGCATTTCAAAAAATCCTTTAAATAAATTAAGTTGTCGTAATTGTTTTATTTCTATAGAAGTCCAATCTTTTTTTCATAATTGGCTTAAATAAAAAAGGAAAATAAGACAACATTAACATCGCTGGATAGCCATAAGGGAGTGTAGGGCTGTCATCTTTTGATTCTAATACTTGATAAGGCTTTGCGCCACTATGGTGATGATCTGAGTGCCTTGTTAATTCGAATAATAATACTCTACCAATAATATGATCTGAATTCCATGAGTGTTCTCGTTTTACTCGTTCATATCTTCCATTAGCTTTCTTTTTTCTGCGAAGGCCATAATGAGAAAAGTAGTTTTGTGCTTCTAAAACTGAAATACCATACACAGCAGTGATAAAATAAATAGCTGTTACGTTTACCCCAAAAAAGAAATTAATCCCAACAAAAAGAGATATCGATAAAAATGTAAAAAAGATCATTGGGTTAAATAATGAAGACTTTCCTAAAGACCTTAACCTCTCTTTTTCTATTCGCCATGTTTTAAAATAACCTCCTATTTGGGATTTCAATGCAAACCAATAAAAAATATCGCCTTCTTTTGCAGATGTAAGATCATTTGGTGTAGCCACATCTCTGTGATGACCGGAATTATGATAGGTCATAAAGTGATTTTGTATGGCAGTTAATAATAATATATGAGCTAAAAATTGTTTCAATTTATGATCTTTTTTATGACCTAATTCGTGCCCTATATTAATACCGTTGACCCCTAGAATAGTTCCCATAAACAGAATACAAGCAATCAAATCAGATAAAGGCATAGTGGGGTCTGAAACTGTGATTAAAAATTGATATACCACAAACAAATGTAATGGCACTGAAAGGTATAAGACTACGTCGTAAAAAATATTTTCTGTTGCTAGTTCTTTTTCAACACTTGTAAAGTTATAAGTATTTGGTGGTAAAATATTTTCTAACACAGGCACAAGAACATATAAACTTAAAATTCCAATGTAGGCAAAATAACCTGTTGTATTAAATGTCAATAATCCAAGAAGAGGAACAATAAAAGCCGAAAAATATTTAAATTTTGCCATTTGATTTTACAGTTAATTTAAAAAACAGCTCTAATATACTGATAATCAAAATATAAATACGGAAGAGTTAATTTTTTTTTCTGAACTGAAATCCTATTAGCTCAACATTAACTTTTTTTAGTAGCTCCGATTTCATCATTAATTTGTTTAACCAGACTCTCATCTGTTTTTATACCCCTAAGAATTCGACCTTTGTAATAATGATGTAAATAAAGTTTATCTTGTATTTGTTGAATTATCTTTTGAGGAATTTTTAAATTCCCTGTATACGTTCGATCTATTTGATAACCAAGAGCGTTTACCTGATTACTATTGTATTTAGTATTGGTATGTAGAAAGTCTAGGATTGCATTGGCTCTCAAATCAATCATGCCTTCTATTTGCTTACAAAAATCGTGATATATATATTTTTTTTGAAGAGCTGTCACTACTGATTCATTATCAATTAATTCAATCAAGCCTGAGTTTTGAAGCCCTCGATATTCTTCTTGATTGTCAACAAATATAGTATTGATTGATATAGCTGCTCCAATATGATAACCAATGGAATCTCTAGAAAATTTAGCTAACTGGCTTTGATTATCAACTATCCATTGACCAGATTTAATAGCAATTTTTTGTGCTTCAAGATTAAATAAGTAATCTTCATGATCAACCTTGCAATTAGTTAAGATTCTACTTAAAGATTGATTTTTTAGAGTTTCCTTATATTTAATAGCATTTTGTTTTTCAAGATAAAAAGAAATTGAAATTCCTAATACAATGACTAAAAACTCTAAAAAATACCTTATCAGTTGTTTTTTCATGAAAACTATCATTAATTTATAAATCAAAAATAGTAAAAAAAGGATGCCTAGTGGCATCCTTTTATTTTTCATAAAATTTATTGTTTTTACTTTCCCCCCAACATCAATAATTCATTACAAACAACTTCTGTAATATATTTTTTTTCTCCTTCTTTACTCTCATAAGAGCGGGAAGTTAATTTTCCTTCAATTACAATTTCATTGCCTTTTGTAACATACTTTTCAATAATTTCAGCTGTCTTATTCCATGCCACAACATTGTGCCATTGTGTGTCAGTTATTTTTTCACCTAGTGAATTTTTATAACTTTCGTTTGTTGCAATAGAAAACTTTGCTAATTTCTTACCACTTTCTAAAGTAATAATTTCAGGATCATTTCCTAAGTTTCCAATTAACTGTACTTTGTTTCTTAACGTATTCATAAGATAAGGTTTTGCGCACTTACACATTACGAAGTGCAGATTATAATTTTACATTTTGTTGAGTTATTTCAACACTGCAAATATGATTTAATTACCAAAATAGAATCGGTTGTTAGACACTTACTTTCGGTTGTAAATATTTGTAGTCGTTTGTAAACGAATAATTTATATCTTTATGAATAAACTATAAAAAGGTTATGACTTACTTTATAGAGACTAAAAACCTAATTTTAAGAGACTTTAAAGATACTGATGTTGCTAATATTTATAAATTAGATTCTAATGAAGAGGTCCATAAGTATTTAGGGAAAAAACCAATTACAACACTAAAGGAGGCTGAAGAAATCGTGTCTTTTTTTCACCTACAATACAAGGAAAGAGGAATTGGCCGTTTTGCAACCATAGAAAAATCCTCAGGAAAGTTTATTGGATGGGCAGGTTTAAAATTAAATTTAGATGAAAAGGAAATGTTGAATGGGCATACAAATTTTATAGATATTGGTTATCGATTTATACCAGAATTTTGGGGGAAAGGTTATGCTACTGAAGCTTCTTTAGCATCAATTGAATATGGTTTTAAAAATTTGAACTATAATATAATATATGGTGCTGCTGATATAGAAAATATTGCTTCAAATAAGGTACTTCAAAAAATAGGTTTAAATTTTATAAATGAATTTGCCTTTAAAAATGTAAAGTGCAATTGGTATGAATTAAAAAATAATGACTATGGAGCATAGAGAATGTTTAGAGTGTGGTGAGCCTCTAAAGGGAAGAGTTGATAAAAAATTCTGTTCAGATTATTGTAGAAATTCACACAACAATAAAGTTAATAAAGACAGTAAAAATTTAATTAGAAATATTAATAACCGCCTTCGAAAAAATCATAAAATCCTTTCTGATCTCAATACTTTTGGCAAGACTAAAGTAACTAGAACTCAATTATATGATAGAGGTTTTGACTTTCAATTGTTTACCTCAATTTATAACACAAAAACAGGTAATACCTACTTCTACATCTATGATCAAGGGTATTTAACTCTAGAACATGATAAGTTTTTATTGATTAAAAGAGAAATTTAAAAGACTATTTTTAAAATAACAGAACCCCCAAGAAATAAGATTTTATTTCTTGGGGATTTAATTTTAGTTTATAAGTACGTTAATCTATTTCTGAAACACGAAGTGTATTTACCATTCCTCTTTCCTCTACAGGCATAGAGGTTAAATTGATCACAATATCTCCAG
>Ga0206677_10001531_pt1 | contig 21322 bp, 24 predicted proteins | sample M130m12015metaG_FD_155475 | JGI IMG/M metagenome (GOLD analysis project Ga0206677, IMG submission 155475) | Ammonia-oxidizing marine archaeal communities from Monterey Bay, California, United States - M1 30m 12015 | ecosystem: Environmental > Aquatic > Marine > Intertidal zone | place: USA...
CCTTTGGTAGTGTGTAGTCTGTACTCGTGCTCGCCGTGGACCATCTCCGGGTGGAGGTGGGCGGTGTGGGTCGTGTTCTTGGTGTACACGTACGCGGCACTGTGGCAGGGGTACTGCGTGCCGTTTGCAATGGTGTTGTTTATTATGGCGAGAAACCTGGCACGTTGCTGAGTGTGCGGATGAAACATCGTTACGACATTAATGTGTTGTCGGACGTGCCGTTGGTGGACGAGATGCCCACGATTCAAAACTGCGTGGCTACGTTTTCGTTGGGGGTGAAGAACATTAATTTAAAGGCACTGGCGCTTCGGTTGAAGTACTGCGACTACAATCCTCAGCGATTTGCGGCAATGACCATGCGCCTCTGCAGCCCGAAAACGACTGCCTTGGCGTTCGGGAGTGGCAACATGGTCTGTACCGGCAGCAAGGACATCGGTGAGTGTTTGTTGGCGTGCCGCAAGTACACACGCATACTGCAGCGGGCGAACGTGCGCGTGTGCTTCCACAACTTCAAAGTGCAAAACATTGTGGCTTCCGTCAGTGTGGAATATCCTTTGAAACTGTACGAGATGAGTCAGGAGCACGGTGCCCACGTCAGTTACGAACCCGAGCTGTTTCCGGGACTCGTACTGCGCATCAGTCGACCCAAAGTGGTGTTTCTGTTGTTCCGGAGCGGAAAAATTGTCATTACCGGTGCCAAGAGCATGAACGAAATCAACCGCACGTACTCCAAGGTGTACCACCACATCATCAAACCGTTTTTTGACAGGGAGAACATCAGCAGATCCAGTGCTCAGTACAAAACAGTGGTTAAACAAAAAAGATCCACTATTTAAACCCTGCCTGTCTGTAAAATGGAGGATTCCAAAAAGGTTCTGGCACACAACGCGATGGTGGAGACGTACTCCTTTGTGAACAAGACGTATTGGATTTGTGTCGTGGGGATGTTGTCTTTGTTGGGTGCCATTGTCATGTTGACCGTCAAAGAGCGTGACCCACTCAAGTTGACCGGATTGCACGCTTCCGGCACGGGGTGTTTGGTGTTTATAATCGTGTTGTCCATATCTAGATCGACGACGGCGTTGAAAGTCGTGACCATCATAGGTGCTTCTTTTTATGCCGGTCTGATGGTTTGCTTGTTATTTTAACGGTATATAACTGTTCGATATCTAGAAAAAATGGGGAACTTCTGTCCTAAAAGGGATCCTAAAAGGGATCCCGAAACGACCATCAATGATTTCAATGGTGAAAAGTATGAAATCATGGATGAATTGTGTCGGAATAAAGACACTTTGGAGGGGTATCAGACTTGCATGAATCCCGATGACGGGGTAATGAAGATGGTGGACGAGGTGTTGCAAGGTGCACGGGGCACTCTCGAGCAGAGCCAATCAAACCAAGTGAGCCAACTTGATCCGTACATCGTATTAAATGTCAAACGCGATGCAGACGCAGAAGCTATTCGTAAAGCATATGTACGTAAAGCGAGAGAGACTCATCCGGACAAATCGGGCACGTCCGTAGATTTTCGTAAAACACAATGGGCGTACGACATACTGAGTGACGACGAGAAGAAATCTCGTTACGACAAAGGAATCGTACTGGATGTGGATAAATTTGTACAGTTTCGTTTTTGATTTTTTTCAATGTATATATACTTGTACCGTACCTGTAAAAATGGCACTTGTAGTCAGTGCCGGCGGGAACCACAGTGCGACTGTTCTCGGCATGATGCAAGAATTGTTTGCGCACGATCCTCGATGCGACTGGAAATTCCTTGCGGGCAATTCCGCCGGTGCGTTGGTGTGTTGCGGCGTGTCCACAGTGAGCGACAACAGTAAGTACCTGCTCATGATTAAGCACATGTTTGACTCGATGTGCACGAAAAAGGTAACTTGTGAATGGAGTGTTTTGGGGTCTCTGATCAATTTTGTGGAGTCCCTGTTCTACCACAAGTCGGTGTACCGCACGACGCTGCCGGACATGGTGGCGTTGGAATTTAACAACCGGATTCTTGAAGGGCGTTCGCTGCACTTTGGGGTGTACAACCAGACAAAGGGGCGGTACGAGACCATGGAGGGTTATTCGCCCGAGGTGGTGGCGGCGTCCTGCAGCATCCCGGGGGTGTTCGAACCCGTGCTGATCAACGGCGACGAGTACGTGGACGGCGGCATGGGGCATATCATTCCGACCCCCGCTGTCGTGGAGTGGTGCGAGTCCGCCAAGCTGCGGAATGAGTCCGACCGCATCGACATCATGTCTTGCTACCCAATCGTGTCGTTCAAGGAGTTTCGCAGTACGGAGTACTTGTGTTCCAACATGAAGTTGGCGGGCGAGGCGTTGGAAACGTTTATTTGTGTGTTGTGGAACAATTTGCAGAACGATCTGGACGAACTGAGCAGGTATTTCGACGTGGATGTTCGGCAGACGCGCATGTTCAAGGTGGGGAAAATCTCCGTACGAATCTTTGCCCCCGAAATTGGGATTTATTCTTCCTTTATCAAAAACGACCCGAGAGCACTGAAGAGAATGTACCGGCACGGGGAGGAGGTAGTGAAACAAATGTTTAAAACAGATGTAAAAAAATATAGATTAACGTTTTAATGTACACTCTGACTAGATGTTCGGCAGGTGCTGGGGCAGTGCTCCGAGTTCGGGTCAATGCTAAATTGGTTGTTGTGGGAGGACGACTCTCTCCTCAAATCTTCGTAGCTGCCGATGTTGATCCCGGCGTTTCTGAACAACCGTGCCGACGCTATCTGCATGGCTTGGTCCTGCAACTGCATCGCTTTCGTGGCGAGTTTCGCCGCTGTTTGCAGAGCGAGAACGTGTTGGACGTGTGGGCAGTGAGTACCGGTGATGTGGACAGTGTGGGTGAGTGACACGGGCGTGGCTTTGTGGTCCAGATACGTGATGGAGATCGACGGACCAAAGACGGGCAGCACGTAGTGGGTACTGCAACCGTTACGGATGCTGGGCAAGTTGATCGAGGTGTCTCCGTGTGCCAGCACGACGTTGGAGGCACGAATCGGAGGTGCGGACAGAGCGGAAGCCAGCAGGCTGTACATGTGTTCGGGGTTCTGGCAGTCCACCGTAAAGTAGGTGCCTTCACTGACGTCGGACAAGTCGGACATGTCCGTGCCCGGCACGATGCTGCCGCACAGTACGGGGTGTTGAACAATGTCGTGCAGGATGAGGGGGTCGGTGGGTCCGTCGTTGAAGATCCCGTCACTGAGAAGGAGGGTTTGGTCACACGCTTTTAACAGGTTGAGTGCGGCGGCGGGGTTGGTGCGACCCATGTACCCGTGGGCTTTGAGTTGCTTGATCACGTTGGGTATGGTGTCCGGATGGCTCACCACCGCGTTTTGAACAATGGTGTCGGCGTGCCCACCGTACACCACGACGGTGACAATGTCGTTGTCGTTCATTTGACCGAGTGCCGTTTCGGTGGCTCTGATCAGCGTTTCTTTTTTGGTCACACCGTTGGCAAATTGAGCCATGGATGTGGAAAAGTCCAGAGCAATGCCCATGTGTTGGCGCGCGTTCTTGCCGGTGTGGGTGAGCGTGACCATGGCGTAGTTGACGCCGTGTTCGGTGTGGGACGTTGTGGCTACGTCGATGTGCGGGACATTGAACTCCGAAGTGAGTTGGGCAATGTTGTGGGCGATCATTTTTTTACGAGGACATCGCGACCAGTTTCTCGCCATATGTGTAGGCAAAAAATGCGATCATCAGGTCCGTCAGGATGTACATGGCTAGAAACCCGGCGGCGACGGTGTCCAGGTCCGTTTGCAGAAGGATGTAACTGTCGAACACGACCAGCGCCCCCGCCAGACCGACGACGGTGTAGAACTTGACGGCGTCTTTCGAGGACGAGATCCAAAACACCAACATGTTGAACACCGGGTGCGCGAGGATACCCCACTCCAACCCTTGTGGCGACGTGGTCAACCAACACAGGTCTTGCACGAAAAGAAACCACGATATGACCCGAAGTCGCCCCGCCGCGTTGGAGTTGGCGGGTTTTTGAGCGGACAGGTTCAGCGCCTGAAACACGTCCTGCACGACGTGAACGGCGGCGACAGTGGCGACGACGACCTCCGTGAGGCTCTGCTGCACGCAGCCCGGGTTGACGTTGGACACGCAGCGGGAAACGACCGTGAACGACGACGTGAGCACCAGGACGTCGAGCCCGGTGGCAAAGAGGAGTACCCACAGCACCTGCTTGGACCAGGTGGCGTCGAGGGTGCTAAAGAAAATCAGGGGTTGTACAAACAGGTGAAGGTGATGCATCCACGACAGAGTGCCTCCGGAGTAGGTGAGAAGCACGAGCTGTATCAACGCTTGAATTCTTAGTTTGTTGTTTGAAACATACGAAACCATTTGTCTACTCTCGACGGTATTATATAGAGCAATATAAATATATTATCCATATTGTAAATACTACAATCATGACTACGGTCAATTTGGTGATGCGGGACCAGTTGGACCTTTTCATTTTTTTAATGGTTTCGTGCTGCATGGCGATTTCATGCCTCACTTCCTCCAACTGCGACGTGAGGTTGGTGTCCATTTCACGCCCGCTTTCTAAAATCTCCATCATCACGTCCTCCAAATGGTTGAGCCGCTGGTTCATGACCGCCAACTCCTTCTGATTCTCCAGTTTTTCCATCTTCATTTTGATAACCACTGTGCAACCTATATACTTCCCTTATTGTTTTCTGTGCATCCCCGGAAATCCCCCACGGCAGGATCTCGTCCAACGGTTGCAGGTTCTCTCCCTCCAACTCGTTCAGTATCTCCAATTCCGGAGTGGCTGCCAATGCCAAGTACAGCGCTCTTTTTGCCAAAGGGTGGGTGTAGGCACTTCGCCCCGCCAAGTACTCCAATCGTTCTCGAATCAGTTTGGGCACGGCTCTCATCGTGAGTGGGGGTACGTCTTCCAAATGGGCGACGCTGGTGGTGCCCGGAGTCACGCACCCGACGTAGTACATGGTACCCATCAGTTGCAGCACGATGGCGGTTTGCGGATATTTCGTTTGAAACATTTCAGATTGCGAGTGCACTACCTTGACGGTGTCCGGGTCACAAAATTTGTACACCTCCTGCACTCCGGAAATTTTTTTCATTCCTTTGATTTTTTCTGCACAGCCTCCTCTCGCCATATTTGAGTCGCCTCTCTGGCGCGTTTTCTAGATTTGCGTGCCGGGTCGACGCGGAAGAGTTGTCTTTGGTGCTCCAACTGTGTCTGGACGGTCTCTTCCGGAATGCTCCGCAGCGCTTGCAACAGTGCCAGTGGTGCCAGTGACATTTATATGATGGTGTCCCTTTTTATAGTTACAAATTGTCGTTGCGTTTGATATGGACGTTGATGCGTTGGTTTGGAAAATCAAACACAATGTCGGTAATGAATGTCGACAGCGACGACGTCATGGTTTCGACGATGCTGAACGGGATGGCTTCGAGGTTGTGCAGCTCCAACACGTATTCGTCGTCCTTTTTGATACTGGGTTTAAACATGCACAGGTTGGGGTGGCTGCACACGATGTTTAGGGCGGTGTCGATGACTTTTTGGTCGTCCGGGTGCACCGAAATGTCAAAGGGGTGCTTGACCTGTTCGGGTTCTCTGCGGCGTTTTTTCGAGACCACGCTACCCTCCTTGTAAAAATCAAACGTAAACTCCCTATCGCGGACGTCGATCGTCATTTTACATTTTCGCATCAGTTGAATCTGTTTCAACTGGTCCAGTGCAATTTTAGGCGGTTCGGTGATCACACACTTGATTCGATGAGACGTCTCGGAAGTCTTGTAGGTGATCTTGCTGTCAAAAAGATCAAGGGTTTTACTTAAAAAGAGTTGATCTTTGGAGTGCATTTTCACAAAGATCTACGGATTAAATACTTTACTTACACGTACAGATATCTTACGACCAATACCACCCCTATCAACACAATGCCGACGGTGGTCCAAGACACTCTTTCTTGCTCCACACAGTTCAACGTGACGTGTCCGGCAGAGATGTCGTGCTCCACGACGGACGAGTACCCTTTGCCCCTCATCACTTGTTTCCAATGACGAATGACCTGCTCGTTCACGTACTCCACGTTGGTCAGTCGAATTTTAATCCCCGTGCCGTTTAACAGCTCGCCATAGATCTCCACCTTCATGTCCGGGTTTTCAACCACTTTCAACTCGTGCAGGTCCATTTGTGTCCGCAGTGGTCGACTTTATAAGGTCATGCTTCTTCGACAGAGTGGGCACGTCGCAGATTGTGACAGCCACTGCTTGATGCACCGCTTGTGGAAAAAATGACCGCACTGCCCGTGCATGTCGCCGTCGGAGTCCCAACAAATCGAACACATCGTGTCCAACAACACGTACCGATGGTTCAAAAATACCCGACGTTGCTGGTACGAGGGGTATCGAGCGTTGACCCAGTCCTGGACCTGTTGGTGGTGCGGGTTCTTGTCCAACATCCATTTTTTTAACGCCCTGACCACAACTTCGTCGTCCGCGTGCAGCGGCAACCACAAGACAATCATTTGTTGAACGTGCCCAAGTCTTAAATACTATCGGTTTCTGAACCGTAAACGTTTTCGCGCACTGGGTCCAGTGGCGGGTACCCGATCCATGTCAGTATTCTCTCGATCCACATTTTCTGGTACGGGCACCGCCTTTATAGGTAAAAAAGATTTCAGTGCAATCACCGGTTCCACATCCACGGGTTCCGCCATTGTAGATCTGTCCAGTGACAAACAGGCGGAGTACAGCAGCGACAACAAACTCAACACCAGGTTCATCGACGCCAGTGCCAGTCGTACCAACAGCCCCAGTGCGCGCGGGACCACGAACACCCCGACGAGCAGGGCGGCAACAGGGTAGGACAAGTCCAACACGTGTAACTGGGCACAGTCCTTTTCGAGTTGGGTCACCGGCAAGTCCAGCGTCGCCATCCACGCGGTCAGGGCGGTGTTTCTGTACAGCACGTAGTGGACCCACTTAAGGGTGTCCGGAATGTAGTTTTTGGCGTAGAAAAACGGTACCCACAAGTAACCAAACTCCTCGATCTGCGTGCAGCTGGCAAACTTGGTCGAGTCGGAAATAAAATGGCAAAACCCGTCGTAGCACTTGTCGGACAATGCCGGAAAGTAGGAACAAAAGCAGTTGGGGATCAGGTAGGTCTCCACGAACGCGTACAGGTCGTCCGCAAAGCAGAGGGGGACGTTGGGACTGCACGACAGTGTCCAGTTCCACGTGTTGGTCAGGATGATCAATGCAAATACGGGCAAAATGGGGATGAACATCATGGTGGGGATCCCCGTCAACACCTGCAGCCCCGTGCAGACCAGAATGGCGATGAAACAGTACCACAACGAATCCAACAGGCGCACCAGGCGTTTGCCGGTACTGTCGTTGCAGGTGATCTGTGCCATGGTGCAGGTGTTGAACTGGTAGTCTACCAGATATTTGAGGTTGCGCCCGAAGTAGGGCACTTTCGTGTTGCCGTCCGCGGTGATGAAACACTTGAAGGCTTGCGTAATGTTTGCCGGAAAGACCACGTCTCCGACCACGTCTCCAAAATCACACTCGTTGATCTCCAACAGCGACGGGTCGGAGTAGCGCGGGTTGGAGGAGAACCCCTGGGTATTGAGATCGGGGTTGAAGTCGAACGGGTTTTTCAGGTCCCCCAGAGACGAAAATTGTATCGGGTCTGGCAAATTTATCCATATTGTCCCGTCAGGGCGAAAGTCAAAGTTGTCCAATGTCGGCAAGCCGATTGTCGGGAAGCCAATTCCAGGTTCCCACCCGTCCCATGATTCAAACGCCACGTCAAAACTCACGTAACCACTCGGCAGCAGAATCTGCCCATTGTGGATAAAGAACTGCTTTTTAAACTTGTCCAGAGCCTTGTCGATGCGTTCCTCCATCACACCCATGAAATCGTTGACCCAAGGGTCCCTGCCCTCCAACCAGTTCACAAAGTGCGGCACGGTGATCGGGGCGTAGACGTCCGTGTAGTAGTCCATGGTTACCTTGGACTGCTCTTCCAACGTCTCGACGAAGTTCGACAAGAGTGGGCACGTGCCCCCAGTGCTGGTATTGAGACCCCACGCGTACTGCGGGTTCGACGTGGTTTTCCATGTTGGAATTTCCCAAGATCCGGAGGAACCGGAACCGAACACGTACGTCATGTTTGCGGGGGCTTTCCACGAGTGCGTCATGTTGTGCTCGGTCCAAATTTTACGAACCCCGGAGGCGAGGTGCAGTGTTTTGTCAAAGACGTTGACGAGCACGCCGATTTCCGGTTCGTTGCCCATGCCGTTGTGTATTTCGTGAACCAGGTCGGTGACACTTATTTCCGACACCGCCGCCACTGTCTTGGAAAAAATGGGAATCCAGTACTTGGGGATGTCGTGCCGACGCCACTCCTCCATCATGTGCGACGCCGATTTGTGTTTGTAGTAAATGAAAGCACCCATCAACCCGTGGTACATCATTTCAAACTTCCGCTGCCAGTTGTAGATCATGTCCACCGGCAGGTCGACACCCACCATCTGCCCAAACTTCACGGCGACAGCCCTGTACTCCACGCATTTTTCGATCATAATCTGTTCGACCGGGCGCAGGTCCCCCCACTTGTAGTGTTTGTAGGCATGGACCATGTAGTCGCACTCGCTGGTACCGTTCCACCCCATGTTAAAAATGTCCGGCATCATGCTGTGGTGGACCGGTTCCGCTCCCAAATCGTCCAACGAACTGCATGCGCTCAAATCAATTTTGACGTTAAAGAATTTAAACGCCACCTGCAATGTTTGACAGAACGATGTCACGACCGTGGTCAAAAACTGACCAAACGGACCCAACATTTTTAAAAATCCGGCTAGTATTCTAGTGGCTACGTTGGCAATCAAATCCGTAAATTTCAGAAAGAGCTTGACCACGCGGTCCAACATGCCGCTGCCGATGTTGCCGCTGCCCAAAAAGTCCAAAAAATCCACGGACAGCCTCAGCAACATGCCGAGGAAATCAATGAGCGGTTGCGAGAGAGCATTTTTGGTCGCCACCAACATTGCTTCGATTCCTCGGAAAAAAATGCCGTACCCGTCCTCCACCGAGTCAAACAACTCGCCAAGGGTGTCAAACAGCGTAATGAGATACCCGAAAAACACTTGCAACTCCACCACGATGAGTTTCAAAAGTTTCCCCGTGAACTCACTGTTGGCGGTCATGCGCACCGGTTTGCACCCCTTGCAGGGGATGCCTTCCATGCGTTTTTCCCAGTCAATGTGGTCTTTGGTAATGTCCCCCACAAAATCACCGACGTACTGCTGGGATCGAATCACTTCGGGCGAAAAACGCAACAAAGCGTACGCCGCGTTCATCATTTTCTCCTTGTACGGCAGAGGGAACATTCCCAACCCACCGTACATAATGTTACCAAACTCACACAGTCGAGAGTCAACGGTAAAGTGTCGCTGGACATACCCAAACATCGAAGTCATCAGTGTCGCGTACACCTGTCGGTAAATATTCAGCGGTAGCCTGGTCACTCTGGTCAGGGTCGTGGTCAACGCACACAGTGTTTTCGTGTTCGAAGTCACCGTTTTGCTCGGACACGTCTCCGGAAACTCGACTTCCGACGCGGGACACTGCTCGGTCCGAATCTTGTTCAACATGTTCACCACCCCCCGCTGCAAATCGTCGATCTCCTTGAACACAAACTCGTACAGCAAGGAGTTGCACCACTTGTCGCTGTTGGCGAAAAACGAGGGCATCGCGTTCGGCATCACGTCGTCCGGGTACGTAAACATGCATTGGCAGTTGCCCATGTCGGTCGCCGGATTGCACTCGCAATCCCCGCCGCTCGCGCCGCACGCCGCCGCCCCGGTGTATTTTTTGCCGCACGACGACTCCAAACCGTAGTTGCAGTCCAAGGGACGGTCGAAAAATTCACCGGCTACTATTTGATCCCCCGCCAACAGTGTTCGGACACCAATGCGCAGTACCTGGACCGGAACGCGCAGCACGGACTTCAGCGGCGTGAAAATGGAAGGGATAAACTCGAACAACGCGTCCATCGTGCGCTCGACGGGGTAAAACACGTGCTTGTTCAACGTCGGGCGTCCTTTCAGGCTGAACGCCTCGCCCCACTTGCCGTCGTAAGCCTGGACGGTCTTGACGATGTTCTGCTCGTTGGTGAAAAAGGATTTCCAAGCCAGTTCGTTCAACAGACCGGTGGCGACGTTTGGCAGACCGAGCAGGGCGCGCCCGGACCAACGGACGACGTCCCCGGCTGCCCGCGACTGCTGGTCCGTCAGAATTTCCACCGTCGTGCCGTCCGGGACCCGGATTTCCGACAGGGATCGACTCACCGTGTTCATCAACCAAGTGACCAGGTGCCCGGTGCCGTCCACCGCGTGGTCCATCTCTTGAAACGCGTACTTCAAAGACGTCACCCGCATCATGTACGTGGCATTGTTGAGTTTGGAGGGCACGACGATGTGGGCAACGGTGGACACACCCATGTTGACCAACTCTATCGCGGCTTTCGGCAAGTGCGCCGTTGTTCCGAACACAAACGGCTTCGGCGCGTTCAAAGGTTTGTTCAGAATCAACTCGGTGGATTTGACAACCACGTCGTCCATCCACTGACCAAAATGGGTAAACACGTCCTTGGAATATTTAAACGTTCGATAAAAATCGGGCACCAACATGTACGGAGGCATCACCCCCACACCCTGCTGAAACACCGACAGCGCCGCGTTGACACCGGCGTTGACGCCACGGGCGAACGAAGGGGACTTGGTCGTCTGAAACAGTACCTCCCAGGGTTCGCTCAACGCCTCGCACATGCACTTGGCGGTGTCGCTCTGCAGTGAAATAGCCTGCTGCAAGTTCCAAATCGGTTCGGTGATGTTCAGCTCGCGTTCGACGATCGTACCGGGAGTCAATGGGTTTGCCCACCGGGTCGTCGCGGTCAGAAACCCCACAAAACCAGCGGTGCCCAGTTTTGCCCCCCCCACCAAGTTTCCGACGCTGCACTTGCCAGCCAGACCCAGTGTGCCGGACCTCGCTTGGGACGTCACCACCACAAACATGTTGTAGAGCGGGGCAAATGTCCCGTAGGCAAATTTAAACACCATCAGGGTGTTCAACACACCGACCTTCATTGCGGGGTACACGATGGATCTCCACAGACTGTCGAGGGCTTCCAACAGCGTGGTCGGACCCTCGTGCACCAACAACCCCAAAGACACCAACACTCCTACTCGAAAGACCCAGGTCCAAGGCATGCCCGCCACAATCAAAAAGGGTGCCAGGAACACGTCCACCAGAACGTTTGCAATTTTAGTAAGACGTTCCACCAGTGTAATCATACCGTTCGTCACGACAATGTCGTTGCCGGAAGACGTCAGATACGCCAATAAAATACCACCAACCCACACACTCACAATCAATACTATCGACAGGAACATTTTCTTAACATACGACTCTTTAAATAGAGACACCAAATCAATTCCGAAATACCATCGGCGGTCAAGTTCGACACCCCGTGCAGTTCGTGCCCCAACCAAGAATCTTCGTGGTCGAGGTCTTCACCGACACGCACCACCACGGGCGGCAGCCTAGAAACACCGCAGTACGCCCGCCACAACTGTTGCACGTCGCTCTGCTTCCTGCACAGCAGCAGAACCACGTCGCACTTGATCACGTCCTTGGTCTCCACGAGAACCATCGGCATGTTCCCCACGAGGATTTTGTGAATCTCCGTGAAGTGGGTGGGGGTGTACTGCAGGGAAAAGGCACCGCGAGTGATGCGGTGAACGAGAGAACTTTTGCCCACGGACGGACCACACACGGCAACCAACATTTCTTTAAAAAAAAGTCATCCTTATATATTACAATCTAAACCGAACTTTACTCGTTGATTCCATAGCCTCAGTTGTATCTTTTAATAATGCATCTTCCGGGTCTTCTCCGACTTCTTTGACTTCTCCGTCCAAGTCCACCAATGTGTTAGGATTGACTTGTAAAACCTCGTTAATACCGGCATTATCTACCGTTTTTTGGGGGGTTGGGTTTGGCAGTTCTGATACTGGAAACAAATCGAACACAGGGGACATGGCTATAAGATCTAAAATTTCTTGACGATTCTTTGTGTATAGACGTCGCCGTGCAGTGTTCTCCGATTCTTCTTCACTTTTTAAAATTTCTAAGGTATCTAACATATCCATAAAATCTTCCCAAACAGACACTTCGTCAGAATTATATTCTCTACTGTCAAACATACTATTAAACTCTTGCATCTGACGTATTACTTCTTCGGGTGACTCATTCATATTGTCCAAAAATATAGCCACTTCTAACATTTCTATTTCTTGCATGATTGATGCCATACGTTGTGTTAATTCCGCTATTACATCCAGGTCACGTTGTAAGAATTGATTGTTGAGTTCCGGTCTATTCCATTTTACTTTATTTCCTTCAACCAATGATGTATGACGCGAATTCAGTTGTTCGAGCAGTCTATTTGTTCTATTAAAATCGTTTATCAGAAGCTTGAGTTTTTGTTTTTTGGGTTGGAGTTTTTGTTTTTTGGGTGAGGGTGTCAAGAAACCTGTGGAACTTGTGGAACTTGTGGAACTTGTGGACTTTCTCTTTGTGGACTTTTGTGTACTCATTTTATTATATCACCCTCCTGCATTTATATGGCGATAACTCTCTTTTCGGACGTGTGGCAGTTATGATTATATTTCGCACCTCGGAACAGCTGCACTCTTACTTGGGTTACACACCCGTCTGCAAGTCTTTGACAGTGTGCCACGAGAATGGTGTGTTCAAGGCAGGGTACGGAGGTGAGTTTGTGTTCTTTACACTGTACAAGGGGGAGTGCACGAAAGTTTTTTACAAGGAGGGGTTTTATTTTCAAATATCTTGCTACATGTACGAGGCAGTGGAACCGGTGGATCCAAATGTGGTAGATCTAGTCCAAAAACATACAACCGTGGGCATGTATGACACAAACAATGTTTTCTGGGCACGTCCATTTAAATTAATTCGTAACACGGGCACCACGGGCACCACGGGCACCGGTGTACCAATTTAAAAACGAAGTTTCGGTAACGGGGTCGGGGCTCTAGACGAGTCTCTAGACGAGTCTCTAGATGAGCCCGGGGACACTGCCGGGGTCCGGTCTCTAGATGAGCTCGGGGTCTGTTCCGGGGTCGTGGCTCTAGAGCCCGGGTCAAATCCTTTTGTTGGTTTTGGGTCAGGTAGCAGATATATTGGTGTGTAATATTGCAGAGACTTACGAATATATTCTCTCCTGGGTCGGTTGATGAAACCCTCTCCCAGAGTATCTGTACCAAAAGGGTCTATTTTGGTAGCTCTCACACCTTGCAATTGTACGTTAAGAATGTCTTTAATAAGTTCGAGCATTTTGGATAATTCATCGCGGGGTTGGTTGTGTATGTTATCAACTACTTTCAATGCACGTAGCCATACTCTGTGATCATTGGTTTTAAACTTATACATAATTTCGATGTTATTGGAATAATCAGAATAATCAATTTTCACGTGTATGTCTAACACGTTAAACATTTCATTTAAGTATTCGCTTACAACATACTCGATATCACCATGTTGTTTTTCAGTTATTACAAACTCGTTCAAACGTTCGTTCAAACGTATTTCTATTGTCTGTTGCACATAGCTGGTTGGTATATATGGAACACCGTCTTGTGGAGATTCTGGATTGCCTTGTGTTTCAAATTTTGGAGAGTATGGTTTGCCTGTAGAGCGTGGAGAGCCCATGGGTGGTGAGAGTGGATAGTCATACTCGGACTCGGACTCGGACTCGGACTTGGTCTCGGACTTGGTCTCGGACTTGGTATCGGACTTGGTCTCGGACTTGGTCTCGGACTTGGTCTCGGACTCGGACTTTTCACCTTGCTTAATTAATTTGATAAAATTGTCATAATCATCTAAGTGTTTTTTGTCTATGTCCATTTGTTGTCTTTGTGATTCATCCATATTGAACATATCTATTATTTCTTGTATTGGCGTACCAAGTACACGTGATTTGATTGTATAAAATCTTAATTTTTCCATTTCTATGTCATCCGAAAATTTATACCCAAATTGTTCATCCGACGTTTTTTTAAATGTAATATATTCATTGAGCATTAATTGCCAAGCCTTATTCAGCAACATTTCTTTTTGGATGTTCGCACGGGTATCTTCAATTAAACTAAGTGCTTTATTCAGTTGTTCTTCACCGTTCATAATTTTAAAACGAAGTGCATCTTTCTCTACATCTATTAAAAATAATAAAAATTGGCATTGCATTGCGGGTTTCTGCATTTCATTCTTCACCAAATTTCTTAAACTTGACATATTAATAATTTTAGATATTAGTTTATCTCGTTTAGCTTGATCCTTATTTATATCATCTTTATCTAGATCGGTGCGGGGTGTCTTTAAGAAATCAATAACTATATTTGGATAATTTTTAACACGTATTGAGAAATTTCGATTTTTGCATTTTACGTATGTATCTTTAGATCTTTCTATGTTGTAGATCTGAGTTATCCATGGATACCACATTTTTTTACATATTGGAGTGTTGACACACTTTGATCGCTTTATTACCATCTTTGATATGGCATCTTGAATTTTATCTGATGTTTCTCCTCCTCGGGACTCATCAATATTTAAATATAACGACTGAAATTGATCCAATGTAATTTCGTCTCCTGGAGTTGTGGTTGAAATGTTTCTTGCAATCGGTTTAAGTTTGATCCATCTGTGGTAACCAAACAAAGGTGCAAAAATGAAGATTTTATCAATGCCATATGGTTTAATCTTGAAAGAATCAGTACCGGCTGTATTGAATGGAAGTGTTTCGGTTACATGTATTGTGGCGTTTTCTATGTGGTTGTAAAGCGTAAGGTAACGTGGCTTATTGCCCTTATTTGTCCTAATATTGTCAACATTCATTTTTTTTTGAGATTTACACTTAAAATCGTCGTACACGTCAGAACTAATTAGAGATTCACCTTTTGTATTAAATATCCGAGAATGTTTATTGTGGAACAAATGATTGTAATGGTAATCCAATGTATTTTTCTCCTTTGTGTCGTCCAGTATTTTACCGTCCGAACAGTACACGTAATACGTGTCTCTGTCGTTAAACTTGTAACAACCCCTTGTATGTTTGCGAAACATTGGAAAATTATTATCTGAAAATTCCCCCCATGTAAATATTTTCTTGCTTTTAATCTTTGCTGTTTCAAATGTTATCCGAAAGGGAGACCCACAAAATTCTTTGCATTTTTCCTTTGTTTCTTGTGTGAATATTTCGGCATGGAAACAATGAATATTACCATCATTAAAGTACCCGTAATAATACAGACCATCAACAGAAATATATGATGGTATAAAGTCAATGTTCATTTCTCTCACGAGTTGTTCTGCAATCGAATCTCTTTTTGTTACTTGTGCATCGTACGCATCCCCTCCTGCGTATGAATAAGCTAAATCAAAACCTTTTTTCATTTCTTTACGTAAATCACGAACATAGCGCTCACTCCACGACATTTATCATTATCTGTCCATGTTATATAGTGTCAAATCTGAGGAAAGTGTTCCTTTGTGTTTCCGGGTGCAAAAGATTCCAGTTGAATTCCGACCTGTTCGCATTGTATCGATTCACCAAGTGTCCCTGTTGAACCCAGAACTTAGATTGACCTGTAGGTTGCTTCACACGAGCTCCGGTGTACGGAATTCTGTGTTGGTACGTGTTCGGGTTCTTTACCCATGCAAATTCATATCTTGGATCTTTGCTGTCCCTGCACCAGGCGACGATGGGTTTCCACACTTCAAGAACTCTCTCAGTACCCCATCCCTGCATTGCTGTGCACTCTGAACACCCCGACATGAATGTTCCCTTTTCCCACCCTGACAGACATCCGTCACAAAAATACGCCATTTATTGTAAAGTTATGGCGAGTTATATACTGTGCATATTGTCCTCACAAATGGAGATCGATGACGAAGATGTGGCACAGCAATTGCAACGCATGATGAAAAATCCCGTCGACCACGTGTGTTCGGAAAAGTGCCACATTGAAAACCCCGTTGCGATGGTTGTACAGCGAGGGTTGGACCAGGCAGTGCTGTGGGAGTGGGACCAACCACAACCCGGTGACCAACTGGTTCGGCGCGTCCACAACATATACGTGTGCAAAACAAACAGGAAGGTTCACCTCTGTACCAAGGAGTGTTCAAATAAAATTATGAATCGTGAACACTGCCTCATCTGCCCTATATCCGGCATGCAGTGGAACAACGACACCGAACGAACCCGGTCCTGGAGAAACACCGCCAAGTGCATGCCCACCATCACTACCATCAAGACCGACCCCAATAAATTCTGTCGGGACGTGAACGGCAGTGTGATTTCCGGCAGTCAAAATTTAACCGTCCAAGCCTGCAAGTTGGAAGTCAAAGAGCTCCTGCACCGCATGTTGTTTTCTCAGATCCGTAAACAGTCAGAATTTTCTAAATACATCGACGCCTGCAGTGCCGCCCACAAACGCATCAACAAATACTCACGCCACTGCCAGCAAAACGGACATCCCGTCAACATTAGCATGATGACCACGTTGTACACCAACACCGTGTTCAAACAACCCAGTTTTTTCAGAAGAAGTGGCGGTGTCGACCCCGAAGAACTGTACAAAAAGTATACGTCTTTGTTGGTGGTGTACTGGCAGGTGTTGCTGCCGGCGCTCGCGTTCGAGATGTTCATTCCCTCCTGCCTCTACTTGATGCGCAGCGGGGTTTGTGTCAACGGTGTCCCGGTGATCGAACGCTGTTCCGACCTGGAAGAAATATTGCCGGAGGCGAGTACTCTCGACCTCTACGGAATCCAAAAGGCGTCGTTCACAAACGTCAAAAATTTAATTTTAAAGGAAATTCGCGTGCGTGGATCCGACCAACTGCGCGACAGTATGGCGATAGTACGTTAATGTTCAATATTACAACATGCAGGACTTTTTAGAAATTATTGTCGTCATTTTACTGGTGTTGATTCTCATACGCCTCGAATATATTGGTGACAAAATCGATATGGCGAACAATTCCCTTGAATGTTGACCAAAACATGAAGATAGCTTCCGTCGGATCCACTCGCGCTCTTTGCGAATACCTGTACCCCCTGCTGGATGACCCACCTCCGAGTGTTGTGATTGGTCGATTGGTCGACGGACCCAATCGATGGTTCGGGTGGAACCACGTAAACGCCATCGACTCGACGAACGGGTACGAAGCCGAGTACTACCGCATCGTCGACACACTGTCCAAACGGTGCCAAGTGGACCATTTTGCCGTCTGCCCCACGTACCATCACGAATCCGCCCCCGCCGTGCAACTGACGTCGCTGACCAAGATGGTCAAACAGGGCATTCTTTGTGCGGAACACGGCGAACCGTACACCCTGTGGAAAAACCAATCCGGGTTTCGAGGGTACGCCGCGGAGTACAAACTGTGTTTGTGGTTGGAACATTGGGCGGAGACCAAGAAGCATTTTCACACAGCCACGTACACACTGTGGGGTGAAAAAAAACCGGTGCACAAGTCGTTCAAAGACCAACTGTTTCACTACAGGGCACACGGTATGGCAAACGACGCCAGTGCCGTCGGCAAAACTATTTCGTGTGTCCAGGAGAAGTTTGTCACGGAAAAACACAGTGCCAGAACACTGGTACACATGTTTCATACCGTTGATTTCAAATACTCCGGAATTGTCGTGGGCAAGCTCGTGCCGGTACCCAAAAATACATTTAAAAAAATTTAACACTGTATTATTTTTTTACCAAGTCTTTCGTTGACATCGTTGTGAAAGTGACACAACCACTCGTGTGTCATGTCCGCGGGAGTCGACCGCAAGTATTCACCGATGTGCTCTCTGCACTCCTCACAGGGATATATTTCACTCAGACTACCCATCAAAGAGACAAAGGCGTCGTTTCTTTCGTAATCCACGTTGTCCACAATGTCGTGCAACAGTTTCCACGTCGACCTGCCCAAAGATTCACGATCGATGCAATTGCACCGTTCGAACGGAGGCTCGAACAAGGCATGTGCGTGGGTGAGGAAAATCAGAAGCAGGATCATTTTATATAAAAAAATAAGACTTATTTATATGTTCTACGTTGAATAATAATTAGGTATACACAGGAACCTAAGGTCGTATCTGGAAAAATAACTCTCCACTATGGTTTGATTTCTTTTCACGTCCACCACCAGTTCCATTAATTTATCGTAGGCGACCATCTCGGAATGGTTTGTGGTGTGACGCTTGCGCACCAACAGGCGACAGGCTTCGTCCAAGAAATGATGGTTGTCCTGGTGCAGCATTGCCGTAAATATGTTAAACTGTTTCAAATCTTCAGTCAGCATGTGCGGTTTCGTCGGTGTCGTTGTCGAGGTCGGTGTCATGGGGTTTGGGATTAGTGGGATTAGTGGGATTCGGAACGTCCTCAGTCTCGCCATATTTTTTGGAACATTTCATTACTTCTCTCAACTTGGGCAGCGGGTAAGTCTGTTCAATAAACACACCAACTACTACTCCAACTATAATGAAAAACATTTATTATCACACACGATTGTATTTATAGTCCGTGTAAGTAATTAAATGGACGTCGTGGTGGACATTATATTTGCACTGATTGTTTGTTTTATCGTGTTAAACCTATGCTTTGCACTGTATGTGATGTATTCAGCGCTGAAATAATATTATTGTACCACACCACGGCGGTTGAACGGATCGTAAGCAAAATATGCAAATGGAATATGGCGAAACACATGAAATACAACAGACGCATTTTGACCAAAATTGGACACATATATAATGCGTCCCACATTCATGTTTCACCACAAACCCGTCAGGGCTGCCGGGGTCCTCGTGCAAACAGTGGTCAACGGCAGGCGGCTCCGTCTGTTTCGTTACGTCAACGGGCGTGCGGAAGACATCGGGGGCAAAACGGACGTCGTCGACGAAAACGAAGTGGACACCGCCGTCAGAGAGTGCGTGGAAGAGACGAACGGCAAACTCTTTCACCACGAACACACGCACGACGAATGTGCGGCGGTGCTTCGAGGTCTTCTGGCAAACTGTTCAACAGAGTACAACAAAAGAAGCAAGTACTTGCTCTTCGTACTCACCGTCGACCCCGACATACTGAACCAACCCATGAAAAGGTTCGGACTGCACGAGCAGACGGAATGGGGCGTGCTCGACCACTACTACAAATGGGTCGAACGTCCCAGACACATACACCCAAGGCTGTTCGGAATGTTGTAGTATTTAAACAGCGTGCTCCTTAAAAAAAATGTTCTTCTTATTACTGCTGGCAGTGGCGTACGCGTGCCCGTCCAAACAAGACGCGTTCCACTGCATTCAACAGACCCTGGACACCAACAACGACAACAGAGTCGTGCCCGAAGAGTTGCACAAAGTGTACAACTATCTCCCGTGGTGGAAAAAGGTACCCTTTGATCTGTTCGGCGGGACCGACCAAATCATTCGAGACTGCGACCAGAACGGCGACAGGGTCCTGACCATTGAAGAGTCGTTGTCGATGAGCCACTGCATCGAGTCGTGCTTCAAGATCAACAACATTTACACGGTGCTGGGGTGCTAATATGGCGATAAACGTGCAGCGCCGTCACATGCTGTCACACATGCTGTCACACATGCTGTCACACATCGTCATGAGAAACGTGATTCCGGAGGACATGGCAGACAGTGCGAGTGTATTGTGTAGAGGTGATTTAACACCGGAAAATATATTATTAAACTATAACAACAGTGATCTTACAATATTAGACATCGACAAATGCATAGAACTGTTCACCCACCGACACTACATAGCCACCACCAAGCTTCACGACCTCGCATGCCGTTTGACAAACGAACCAGAACTCATACGACTGCTCACTGCCCCCGAATTAACACCGGACGCTTTACGCCGGTGCCACGGAAGGTTGATACGCGTGCACACGGACCAAATGGTCAAAAACCAAGTGCGGGCGTTTCACGAAAAGGCGGACCAAATGGTCAAAAAGAAAGTGCAGATGTTTCACGATACGGCACAGGAGTGGTGCGATGCGGTGGACGAATTCATGCAAGGGTGTGACCGGAGGGCACCACCACTGTACCGGTGCGAGCGTGTTGAGTGGGCTCCGCGGGCTCGGGCGCAGCCATTTTGTTCATGAACGACACCGCGACATCGACAAACACCACCATCGTTGCAACCGGAGTACCCGCTGTAAAATATACAATCAACCACACCGACGCTTGGCAAAAACGCATCAGGTCCCACTTGAACAGCAGGGTAAGCGCCACGCCTGCGCACAGTACCAAATACAACGATGAAAACAAACCACTCAGCGCCAAGATCCCCACAGCAATGCGAGAACCCCAACAGAGTAAATACATAAACATTTAACAAATCATATACAATTTTATAGTACGGTATTTAAAAAGGTATCTATTTCCCCCTGCATCGGTAGCTGCTTTTCCACATGCTTTTGACACTTGTGGCACGTGAGTTTCAGAGGAAACCCCAAGCGGAGCGTGAAGTAAATGTTGTTGCTACGGTGCACCCGCTTTGCAATCGGACACTCCATCCCCCTTTTCAAATGACCCACGTAGGTCCAGGTCAAGGCGTGCTTCCAGAAGTACGAAGGGTTCCCCCCAAACCATTTGATCGCCCGCATCACGCACGCCGGAGTGTTTCCGTACGACCGAATGCTGTCCGAGACCGGAGGTCCCCAGTCCAGGTGTTCCATGTCGCAGAGGGGCTGCACCAACGTCCTTTCCCAGTGTGCCTTGGTCCAACTGCCCTTGAGTTTGCGGTCGGACCCGAACTTGGTACTGCCCAACATTCGAAAACAACGATTGCGCGTGTAGATGGTGGTGTCGATGCTGCTCAGGTCCAGTTGGAAAAACTCCTTCAGTTTGAACAGAAAGAACTTGCCCTGCTGCGGCGAACCCAGGAGAAACACGTTGCACACGGTCACGACGTGCAACGACTGTTTCTTGTCGTCACTGGAATCCAACAACACGTGCGTGTAGTTCAAACCCCTGGAATTCAACACGGCGTTGACGCACGGTTCGATCTTTGCCCATTCCGCGTGGACGTCCCCCTCGTCGAAATCCCAAAACATGTGGCAGGGGCGATCGGCAACGACCTCGGAGTAGTGACGACTGCCCACCTGCATCCTCTTCCACATGATACCATTGGTGGCTGCG
>Ga0206677_10001538_pt1 | contig 21257 bp, 40 predicted proteins | sample M130m12015metaG_FD_155475 | JGI IMG/M metagenome (GOLD analysis project Ga0206677, IMG submission 155475) | Ammonia-oxidizing marine archaeal communities from Monterey Bay, California, United States - M1 30m 12015 | ecosystem: Environmental > Aquatic > Marine > Intertidal zone | place: USA...
CCATACATCTGTGAGACCGATAACCGACCTCACCGATACTTCATGGACTTCGTCATCAAGTACAAGTCTGGACGTGTTGTACTGGTAGAAGTCAAACCCCACAAACAAACCCTACGTCCCGAGCGCAAACAGGGAAAGACCCGTCGCACTCTATTAAACGAGGGTATGACCTACATCAAGAACCAGTCCAAGTGGAAGGCCGCGTCCGAATACGCGAAGGATAGAGGGTACCACTTCGAGATATGGACTGAGAAAGAACTCACCGCTATGGGTATCATGCCCAAGTCAACACAACGTATGCGTACCAAGAAACCGTTAAAGAAATTACCTCCTTTCAGAAAGAAGAGAAAATAACGTATAAATAGAAGTACGAATTTTAACGGATACTTCGATGTCTAACATATTTCAAAGATTAGAACTACAAGCGTTCCGTGCTGGTATTACACCGCGCACGAAAGAGTCCCGTGATTGGTTTCGTAAGAAGATCAAGAACATGCGTAGTATCAAACGTGAAGCATTGATGAAAGAAGACCCGTTGAAGCAAACGAGTCAAGAGATCGTCGGTGGTATGTACATGTTCTTCTACGATCCTAAACATAAGGATACGCTACCGTACTACGACACATTTCCATTGGTCATTGTAGTGGGTCCAGCAGAAGGTGGGTTCTATGGGTTGAACCTACACTATCTACCTCCTATCTTACGCGCCAAGATGTTGGATGCGTTGATGGACATTACATCGAACACTAAATTCAATGACTCTACACGATTCAAGATGTCGTATGAGTTGTTGGTCAAGTCAAGCAAGTTGAAGTACTTTCAACCATGTTTCAAGCACTACCTGAACGAACATGTAAAGAGTAAGTTCTCTATGGTCCCAGCACCAGAGTGGGAGATTGCTACATTCTTACCGACCGCAGACTTCCGTAAGGCAAACTCTAAGAAAGTATACTACGACTCCAAGAAAATGATAGGCGATTAACAGATGGCTGGAATAGAAGATTTAAAAGGTAAACTTATATCCAAGAATGGTATGGCGATGTCCAACCAGTATTCTGTGGAAATGCCCTCTGAGGTAGGAAGTGGTCTAGATGGTGGTGTTAAAACTAAACTCAAAGGGATGTCGGGTACTACTGCTAATCTATTGTGCAAAAGTGTCTCCATGCCTGGTAAACAGATTACTACCTTAGATCGTCAGATAGGTATCTTCAGTGAGAAGGTCGTTAACGGGTTTGCAGTAGATGATGTCACAATGACTTTCTACGCATTGAACGACTATGGCGCAAAGAAGTATTTCGACACGTGGCGTTCTGCTATGTTAGGTGAGTACGCTGTACCTAAAGAAGAACCGAACGAAGAGGAAGAGGGAGAACCTAAACCTCCTAAACCAACTCCTCTACCCAAAGGTACCGTCGGATACAAAGACGATTACGTTGCTCCGATAAAGATACATCAACTGAGAAAGCCTATTGCTAGGGTAGGATTCGACGTAGGACCTTTTAGTATAGACTTTGATCTATTAGGTGCATCCATATACAGCGTAGAGTTGGTGGACGCATTCCCAACCACAATTACTAGCATCGAACTGACCAATGAAGCGGATGGTTTGGTGGAGATTAGTGTAACATTCTCCTACACTAACTGGAGAGTCATCAAAGACGAACGAGGATTAGGAGAATTAAAACTGAGTTTGGGTTCAATATTTTAAATTATAGGATTACATAATGGCATTACCAAAGTTAAACGCATCACCAACATATGAATTAAACGTACCATCTACAGGACAACTAGTTACTTTCAGACCCTTCCTAGTGAAGGAACAAAAGAATCTATTGATTGCGATAGAGACACAAGAGAGACGCGACATGATGCGAGCTGTTGTGAGAACTATTGAGTCGTGTGTAGAAGAGAAAATGAAGGACCTGACTATTTTCGACGTGGACTATATGTTCACGAAGATACGTGCAAAGTCTGTCGGGGAAACAGCAACACTGATTATCCCATGTGAAGAATGTAATCAAGGTTCGGAAGTACCGATAGAACTAGAAAGGATTATGCTACAGGGTGAAGTGGTTGATGATAAACTCATTGAGTTGACAGACGACATCTCTGTACAGATGAGGTACCCAACCTACGCAGATTTTATGGACAATGATAAGTTGTTCAAGGACAATTCTTTAACTGAGACTATTTTGGAAATGGTGATGACTTGTATAGAGTCAATCAACACCCCAGAAGAGAAATTCTCTACAAAAGATGAGCCACGAGAAGAGTTGGTCGACTTTGTAGAATCTATGTCAGCCGAACAGTTTGAAAGGGTGACAGAGTTTGTGAATGGAATACCAACAATAAAACAAGAAGCGGACTTTGTGTGTGACCATTGCGGTCATCACAATGATCGTGTACTAAAAGGAATGGACGATTTTTTTTAATAAATCTCTCCCATGATAACTTGGCAAACTACTATCAAGTTAACTTCCAACTAATGAACAATTATAGTTACTCATTAGATGAAGTGGAAAGTATGTTGCCTTGGGAGAGAGAGATTTACTTGAGTATGTTAATCGACGATATTAAAGAAAAAAACGAGAGAGCAAAACAACAACAAGGTTAAACCATGGCACTTTCAACACTAGCAGATACTTTAAGATCACAGAATACGCAACTGGTCAACATCAATGATGGTATCAGTAATATTGATGCGTCTTTCTCTAAGTGGTTTGTTGCACAAGAACAAGCAAGACTAGAAGACCTAGAACGTGAACGAGATAACGCGGCTGCTTCCGGTGCCGGTGGTTCTGCTGGTGGTGCAACTGGATCCGGTGGTGGCGGTGGCGGTGGTGGTCGTTCCGGTGGTATGTTCGCTGGGATGGGTGCTGCATTAGGTTTAGGTAGAATGAGTGGGGGTCTTGCGAAGGCAGGTATCTTCGGTCTTACTCAGATGATGTCCGAAACTCTAGGTAGTGCCATCACAGAAATGACTGGGGATAGTGACCTAGGTGCCGCAGCCGCGAATGCTGCTAAGTTCGGTGGTATAGGTGCATTGTTCGGTAAGAGGTTTGCAGTACTGGGTGCGGTTGCTGGTGCATTTGCTACTCCAGAAAACATAGAGATGTTAGGGGAAATTGGAGATACTCTAGGACAGAAAGGAAAGGAAGTAAAGGACGCAATTGCTGGATTGGGTATAGCATTACCATCGTTATCAGATGTTTACAAAACACTTGCAGATGGTAGTAATGAAATACTAAGTGGTATCAATTCATTACTCAAGGGTGACGTTCAAGGTATGGCTGAAAACGTAACTGGGTTTGCGGCAGCTGGTGGTATTGCTAATGCGGCGAATTTAAAATTGAATAAGAAACTGGCGGCAAACCGACCTCCGCCTACCAACCCAGCATCATCAATGACTAAACAGGAAAGAATAGCAGCTAACAATAAGACTGCCAGTGGATTGAGTAAAAAGAAACTGGATGCACTTGCAAAGAAAGGTATCACTGTAGATAAAGGTGGAATGAAACAGAACGGTAAGTTCATGTCGGCCGACAAGATGGATGATGCGTTGAAGAGTGTCAAGGCACCTTCTTCCGGTCAAGCAAAAGGGTTATCAGCTGCACTGGCAAAGTACAAGAACTTTGGTAAGTTTATGAAATTGCCTATAGTAGGTCAACTCGCGTCTGTCGGTACTATTGGATTAGTATTAGCAAACGATGACTTATCCAACAAAGAAAAAGCAGCGGAAATCGCTGGAGCACTTGGTGGTATCGGTGGCGGTACTCTTGGTGCACTTGCAGGGGCGACACTAGGTACAGCTCTGCTGCCTCTTGGAGGTACAGCGGTTGGTGGATTAGTAGGTGGTATATTAGGTGGGTTCTCAGGGGATTACTTAGCGAAAAACATTGCAGAGTGGATGATAGATGGTGGCGGTGAACTCGTCGATACCATAAAAGATATCACCGGAATGGGTGGTGGTGGTACTAGTACTGTTGCTGGTGGTAGTGGTGGTTTAACTGGTGCACCGCCTGCAATGAAGATGCCAACCGCAACTGGTGCTCAGATTAAAGACGGTACTACACAGTCACAGGCACTCGCTGGATTGGGTGGTGGTACAACCGTGGTTGCTCCACAATCATCTAATGTTTCCAATTCAAGTAGTAACACAAGTTTGGTATCAAGCGCACTCACGTCAGCGGATAGCTACGACCAACTATCGGGTACCAGAACAGCATAAAAAAAGGGGACCGAAGTCCCCTTAAAACTATCAACTACAATATATTCTATTCTTCTGCAGCCATCTGTGCGAAGTAAGATAGAGTATCGTCTGCGGCTGCGACAGCAGCAACCGGAGCAGGAGCAGCTGCAACAATAGTAGGTTCAGAAGAAGTGTCCCAAGGTGGAGCCTCTTCCGCACTTGCAAGTGCCTCGTTCTTAATAGTAGAACCAGCGCCAGTCGCAAGACCTAGTACGGTCTCCAACTTCTGCTTCAACTCATCATAAGTCTTGAACCACTTAGCATCATGTGCGTTAGGATAGTCCGGTACTATGAATTCGTTCAAGTCATACAATGTATTGTACACTGCTTCAAGTTGTGTCTCATCAGCACCCAAGAACTGAGAAGGTGACTTAAAGTCTGACTTGTCATAGTTACGGTATCCAGCAACGTTACGAATCTTCAGTTCGAAGTCCGCACCACCCCAGAAATCAAAAGGATTGACCGGAGTCTCGCCTGGGAATTCTGGTTGCATCTGGTCCATGATCTTATCAAAGATCTTCTTACCGAACTCATAGATGAATGACTTACCATTATTGGAAGGGTTTGCAGGGTCGTTAATAACTTGAATGTTAGTAACGTAGTGTAGACGACGCTTCTGGCGACGTGCAGTTTCTTTGTCTTCTTCGATGCCTGAGTTCCACAGACGCGAGTTCAACTCACCCAGTGGGTCATTCTGACCTAGGGTAGTCAATGAACGTTCGATGTACCATTGTCCGGTCGGACCTTTGAATGCGTGGTCCCAGTAGCGAACCCACGGTAGGTCTTGACCTTCAGTAGCAGGAAGAAAACGAATCACGGCGTAACCATTACCTTGTTCATCAACGGTAGGTTTCCACTTGCGGTCGTCTTGGTATTTGTTGGTGTTAGATACTTGACCGGATGCTTCGGTAGCAGCGGTTACAAGCTTTGAGATGTCCATAGATTTGGACTTTAGATTTGCAAAAGACATAATATTTCCTTAAATATAAACTTAAATATAAACAATGTATGAGATCACCCATAAGGGTATAGCTATTTATACGTCTAGTGTATTCTGTTTTGGCAGAAAATTCAACTGACGTGCCTCACTCTCTAGATGTTCAACTATCGTGGGAGACAGATACTTCTTGATATCTTCCAGTTCTAGTCCGTTCTTCTCACAGAGATGCACAATGGAATCCATGTATGACATCCTGTGTTGGAACACGAAACTCTCTATCATAGCCGAGAATGATTTTTTGGTTAGGAACTTCTCTTCAGTCTTCTCATCCATTGATTACCTCAATCGCTTTGACATTATCAACACGGAAAGACCGCCATGATTGTTTGTCGATTGCGAATGCGCGAATCACAGATTTGTTAACTGAGAATTCATCCACTACTGCAACTTTGGACTCAGACAATTCAGGCATATAGTCAGTCTGGAGAGTGCACGGCATGATGCGTTCCTCACCGTTGACTTTACTAAATGTTACCTGAAGCACATTGTCCCGTAGTTGACTAATGATACTATCATAATTAAAAGACATAGATTCCTCCTTAGAATCGTTCAAATTCAGCGTCCTCCACTGGTTCCAGATTAGCCTTCTCTTCTTCACTAGGTGAGTGAATCAACTGAAGGAATTCTTCATTACCATCAAGAACTGCGATAGTGTGTTCAAACGCATCAAGGGTTGCAAGTACTGCAATCTTGTCAGCATTCTCTTCGTCTAGCTCAGCATACTCTTTAACAAAAGTATCGAGAGTGTCAAGATAGGCGAACCGCATATATTCTCGAGCGATAAGCTCCACATCATTACGTGGATATTGACCTAAGTCAATTAGGTTGGTTACTTCGGACATTAATTCCATTCCTCGTTTTGGGTTGATTGACGTGAATCGGAGAAGAGATTGTTAACGAACTTATCTTCATCTCCCCAACGTACGTCAGATTTATAGTCTTGACGATCAAGACCTACTACTTCGTTCGCTAGACGTTGATTTGACTTGCGAACCTTACTACGCTTCTGAATCTTGAGTGCTGCCGCACGAACCATTGCGTAACGTACTTCTTTACTTACTGCCATAATTATACCTTATATGTAGGGGGTTGTCAAGGGCTAGAATCCATTATTTGGATACAGTTCATCTTTGGTCAACTGACCGCGTTTCTTTGACTCCTTCTTACGGTCGACGTGGGTAGAGGCGCGATTGAATCGCCTCGCATACTTCGCGACCGGATTCGACCGCTTGGTAGATTTCTTTTTCGTTGTCATATGCCTCGTTCTCCCATGGCTGGTCATTGTAATTTAGATTCTGATATTCTTCACCGTCAAATATCCACTGGTAAGAGAAGATCCCTTCTTGCAAACATAACCCAGTGTGTATCAAACGACCTGTCAAAATCTGGACCGCATGTACCATCTCATGAGCAATGTTGATCTTCATTTGTTCTTCGTCTACTCTTTCACCGTCGAAGACTTTCGCAATAGAGATATCGACTTGGTCTTCATCCCCATCAACTAGTCCAGCAAACTTACCCAAGTCTTCTACAAACTCAAGTTCGACATGGCCAGGTAGATTAGATATCCCTAGTACCTCTGCCACCTTATGTACATAGGTGGACATCTCGTAACTAGGGGATTCAGAAACATCAACATTTGCTGCATACTTCATTTAGTTCTCCGACCTAACACTAGCGTCATAATTTTCATCACTGTCATAATCAAACAGATTAGACCAGACACGAAGTTTGAATAACTTCTCTGTCCGTGCGTCTTCTACTGCACTGTACGATACCACTTCCCATTGCTGTAACAACTCAATCATACAGACAAGGTCACCGACCTCTTTAGCAAGTAGGTCTAGGTTGTGTTGGTCCTGACCGAATCGTTTTACCTTCGATACTCTTTGAATGACTTCAGCACATTCTTCTTGTAGAATGGTGAGTAGTTCAGTACAGCTGTCATTATGTTTCAGCATTAATATTCTACTCTATCATGGAAAGGAACCGCACCAGAGAACTCGCCTCCAGTAATTTCACGGACCTTCCTACCAAAACGACTGTCTGAAGTAGAGACGAACGTACCACCCATCATCGGTCGTTCTGCACCTAGATAAGTTGGACGTACGAAACAGGTTCCGCGTACATAACCTTTTACCAACTCAACCGCAGGGCGACCTACAGTTGGTTCGAAAGGACCATCGACGTTCACTACAGTCACCTCAGTGAATCGTGAACTCATACCGCCAGCAGAACTGTCACGACCGTCTGCTCGATAAATGTGTGCAATCATACCCATAATATTATTCCTAGTGAAAAGTTGCTTGTTGAACTTCGAGTTCTTGTTCGATAAGATTCATCATCTCATCATTACTCAGACCCATCGAAGAAAGAGTTGCGATAGCAGTTGATGAATCAATGATGTCATCAAGAAAAGAATCCATCACATCACGAACTGCCTCACCTACTTCGCCTTTAGTAAACCACGATACAGTATCAATCATTTTGGTGTTACTACCTTATTGTTCTTGAACTCAACACCTTCAGGCGGTAACAACTTACCGAGCAACCAGAAGTCTTCGGCCTGCAACTTAGCAACGTCATTAGAGTAACCTTCTTGAACGAAGTCGGGACCTAACTCGTTGTAGTTGTTTAGGAACGCAACTGCATCAGCGACGTTATCGAAAGTCTGTGCGTCGTGATGGTTAGACATTTTGGGTTTTGCGTAGAACATAATTTATCTCTCTCTCATTAGTTTATGTAGCCATTGTACCTGTTTTTGAAACATTTGTCAAGGGCTTTGCTTAATCTTTTTTAACTTTTCCGTGTAAATATTCACGTTTCAGAAACCACTTGTACTTGGCGAAATATTCCTTCGCCTTGTAGTCTGGGCGTTTGCCTGTGTAGGTCTCGACCTCATCACAGTGTGTAAACCACATTTCGTTACACCACATTCTAAAATTCATATTACGCCACCAACTGGTAAGGTTTGTTGAACTGACCAACGTTGATGTCGATGTAGTGACTTCTGTGGAAGTAGTCAGTCATGCTGTCGTCTTCACAGAAGAAGTCGGGTCCTTCCATCGCAGCCTTTAACTCAGTCAAGAACGCAACGACTTTTTCGTCGTCGTAGTTCTCAGCAATCCAGTAAGGGTTGACCTGAATGTAATCACGAGGTCCGTACTCACTGACAGGCAACGCTCCGATGATATCAAGAGCACCGCTCTTAATGTTACAGACCAAGCTGCTGTGATGACGAATGGCAAGAGTACCTTTCATGTTGTACTTCTTGAGGACTGCTTTGATCGCAGGGGTTAACTTCTTTTTATCTTCTTGACTTACATATGCCATAACAATTTTCTCTCTCTCATCAATTTATGTAGCTATTATACCAAATTCTGAATAATAGTCAACACTTTTTTAGCTATTTCTTAGACCGATTTGATATAAGGGTATTCCAAAAAGTTCTTAACCAACCACCCTCTTCCCACATCAATGGGATGTGCTCTCCCAGTTCTTTCTCTTCTTCCATGTGTAGGTTGACATATAACAACAAAGAAAGAAACCCAAACAAACCAAAACCGATTATATCGTATATCTGTTCCATTACTTCACCCACACATGATTGTAGATTTCCGGAAGATTCTCACACGAGTAGTTGTCTTCTGGTGCGAAGTTAATAACTTCGACACACTCCTGACTGGAGTTACTGACATGTACATCTGGCATATCCAGAACACTAGTCATTGCATCTGCATAGACCACAAAAACCAAGACCGCTGCTATCAATAGTACTAATTCTTTCATCTTATTTCACCCAATTGTTGTTGTACAATTCTTCTTCGAGACGGTATGCCTCTTTCTCCCAAGGAGCATTCTCATACTTGTAGTCACGAGGTTTGCGACCCTTCCATGAACCAGACCAGCCACACAACTCACCACGGAGATACTGTTTAGCGTGAACCAGTTCGTGCGCAAGAGTCTGCATCATAGACTCCATAGTCATGGGTTCACCGGAACTAGTTCTTGCTATATCGATCTCAGCGTGGGTTCTTTGGTCTCCCCAGCAGAGACCCTGAGACTCATCCATAAGTCTAGTAGAGAATCTCACGATGATAGTCTTACTGTAAAGTCTATGAATACCAAGTTCTTTGGCGACACCATTGATGAACTCGTGAACCTTCTTCTTGTTCTTGATTCGACCTTTAATAATTACTGGATTCATACTTAATCTCTCATCTCATTAGGTAGCTATTATCTCATACTTGTTTTCAAAACACAAGGGCATTCTTATACTGATTTGGCATAAGAACCATCCTTTTTATGCAGACATCTTAATTGGAGCACGTGCCACTGCTCGTAACCATGCTTCCGGAGATTTGATAATGGGTGGGGATACCCGTAATTTTGCAGCGCGGAAAGTCTTCTTGAGACCCTTGGATTCGACCTGACCAATGAACCTAGAGACTAATCGAAGAACTACTGCACGGAACTTGTGGTCGTGGTTTCTAAACCCAGCAGAATGTGCGAGTTCGTGGAGCAAAACATACTTGTTGCAACCACCTGTCGGGGAGACAGCAATCCAACTTCCGTAAGAACAACCAGCGAGTCGACCACGACCCTTCATGTCACGCATCATCTGTACAGTGACTTTACTGCTTCCCATGAAACCTTCTGATACTAGTTGCGCCCACAACTTAGACTTGCATACTCTGTCAACGAACTTCTGACATTCTTTAAGAGTCATTGCTTCCATTACATTAGGAAACTCTTTTTCAAACTTCCACTCTGCACGGTACGTCTTCTTCTTCTCAGAATCTCTCCACTTACGGAAGTCAGACTTTTTGACAGCATACTCGTAGTATCTGTATGCTAGATCCTCATCCATACCGAACTCAAGAAGTGCAGAATTGTAATAATGTTTGTAATTTTCGTACCAGACTCTGTAACTCATAATTTAATCTCTCAATTCAATACAGCTATTGTACCACACTGGGGGATGGTGTCAAGTCTTTTTTCGTTTGACCGTAGTCTTTTTCTTGACCGTAGTCTTCTTCTTGGTCACGGTAGGTTTCTTTGCGACAGTTTTACGCGGCTTCTTTTTGGGTTTGGGTGCAGTTTTCTTCGGCACATCGAATTCCTTTCGAAGGAACTCGTTCACAGACAGACCGCACTCTCTCAAGACCTTTTGAAAACGTTTGATGTCTTCCATCCACCAACCATGTGGAGTCTCAAGATACTGACCATAATGGTTCATCACCTCTTCGCTCAGACGGTTACACTCTTCAGTGTCCTTGTCGTAAAGGTACCGGACCTTTCGGTCATAATTCAGTTTGACGATTTTAGGCATTGTCTCTCCCTAGATTAGTTTGTAGACTTTCTTCATGGTGTACTCACGAGCAGCTGCGAACGGTGCCTCGAACCAATCTGAAGAACCCATCACTTGAGGAGCAATACCATACTTCAAATATGCATTGACCAACTCAGCAACGTTGTTCGATTCGCACACTGGGCGCATCTCGTGTTCATCGTAAAGACGAATCTCAGAACCGTCTTCGGTACAGGAAATATAATCAATCATGCGACTTCTCCAAAAAAGATTCCAATAGGTGAACCGTTAGGACTACGATATCCACACTCGCGAATTTCATTGACTGGGATTTCCTGACGGTAACCGTCTTCCCATTTTATCTCAACACTGTCGCGACCAATTTGACGGTCGATTAGACCGTACGAGATAGGATACATGGCACCCCAGTTACCTTCAACTTTTTGACCAATCAGATTCATGCGGCTTCTCCAATAAATGCATAACGAGGATTCTTACAAAACATTCCGACTTCGTCGAAACCCATCAAACAGAAACCAAGTCTTGGGTCGGTACCTGCCTCATACTCAACGAGTTCGTAACCAGAACGGAACGTACGAACGTCTTTGATGTCTACGGGAATAACTTCGAGATCGTACTCTTCCTGTGTGAGGAAGACGGCATCTTCGTTCGCTTCGGTGTTGTCTGTCCAGTTCTCATTACTCATAATTAACTCTCTCTTTATCAATTTATGTAGCTATTATAGCATAATATGAGATAAAACACAAGGGCGTTAGCCAAAATAAATGAGGTATTTTTAGACCGATTTGGAATAAGGATATAACTTTTTCGTATAAGGAAGGAAAAAAAGAGAGGAGTCGTCCACGTACCTGTCAGTCGGAATCTTCGAAAGACGGTCTCCCCTTTGAAACTAATGCTTTTAAAAGATGTAGGGTTCAACGGGATGGCCGTTGGCGAGCATGATGCCAGAGTAAATGAAACCCCAGATGACAAGTTGACCAAAAACAAACTCCGTTAACTGACCCATTATCAATACTCTTCTTCATAATCTTCGTCAGAATAGTCAAACATATTCTCAATATTATCGATAGTCATAGTCTGCGGATTTAGCGAGACAAACTTCTCAGTCATTTCAGAAATAGTATCGATGGCCACCTGAAAAAAGTCACCTTCGTATACACCATCGTACAAACGACCAGTGGTATAGGGTCGAACGTAGTCTGCAAGCTGCTTGTCAATCACACTGTGATGTCGCAAGAAGTTCAATGCGCCTGACGTGTTGTTACACATTCCATTGTTGTAGAAGTCGTAACGTAGTCTGTAAGCGGCACGAACCATCTCGCCAGCAAGGGTATCACATTTACCTTGAGAAGGTACCAGTTGGTCAAACAAGGTTTCTATATCAGTCATAATCTATCTCTATCTCAATTTGTTTAGCCATTGTAACACATGTTTCTATAACGTGTCAAGACATTATGCTAAATTATTTTATAGCGATAGCACCTACGAAGAGATGATTCTGCCAGAAGGGTTGGATCTTAGTTGCATCAAATCCAGCAGTCATGCAAAGAGAGTGCAGTTCATTCCACGTAGAGCACTTCATCATTGAACGCAATTCACGTTCCTTAGATAACAGGTCCTCTGCTTCGAAGTTCTTAGACTTGTGATCGTAGAACTGAAACGTCATGATTTCCTGAAGACGAGCATCTCTCGCCATAGTCTTCTCTGCGAAAATGAACGCACCCCCTTTGTTTAAACCAGCATAGATCTTCTTCACCAAGTCACGTCGTGAACGTGGTGGCATGAACTGTAGAGTGAATAGGGAGGTAACAAGAGAGCAGTTCGCGAATATTGCGTTACGCACATCCATGTTGTGGAAGTCCACATCACCCAGACCTTCAGAATCAATCTGTTTGTGTCGAGTGTTCATGTCGTCAACAAACCCTTCTGCATACTCGATACCGGAGTAATGTGCCAGAGGAGCGAATCGATTGTTCTGTTTCATCATCTCATAGATAGTCTTACCCGTCGAACAACCAATGTCAACAACGTCGGTTAAGTCTTCCACAAAGTATTCGGACAACTTAATCACATCGTGATGTAGGTTGCTGTATCCACGGATAGAGTTCTCGATATGGTTATCGAATCCTTCTTCACGGTGAGCAAAACTAAAATCTGGTTTGTGGTAACTTTCTCTATCTTTCATTGTACACCTTCAATACGTTTTCATAGACCGACTCAGCAATCTGTTTCATCATCAATGGTGGGACCATACGACCAATACGTTCTGCCTTCTGGTTCCATTTGCCCGTCAGTTTAAAGTCATCGGGAAGAGACATTATACGCTTTAATTCCCCTAGTGTCAACTTTCTTGGTTCACTCCAGTGGAATGCACCAGCAGTTGTGTCCCCATTACCCATTGCAGTGAGAGTAGGTGCAGGCGCTTCGAGAGACACCCGTTTCAGATTGAAGTGATGACCCTTCGGATGATAGTCACCACCAGTCAAAACTTTATCAGGAAAGGTTGGCATTAGGGATCCAGTGTCTTTCCAGTATGCAGTTCTCTCAAACTTCTCAGTCAGATACTCGACCTCTTCGTTGTCGTACTCTAGACCGACCAAAACATCCTTGAGTGGAATCGAAGTTCTCGCTGGTTCTGGAAACAAGTGATTCATGGTCAAGAAGTTTAGACCCACTTCATCCGCAACGTCTTGGCGTACTGCAATAAAGATGACACGGCTGCGAGTCTGTGACACACCATAGTAACGAGAGTCCATGACTTCGGACACCACCTCGTACCCAATGTTCTCGAACTCATTGAGGATACGGTTGTAGTACTCTTTTGCCTCACCGATAGTAAGACCCTTTACGTTCTCTGCAATGATGACCTTGGGTTGAATCTCGTTAGCAACACGTAGGAACTCAAAGAACAAGTCTTCGATGTTCTCTACAATCTTACCATCACTGTAGGACTTAGTCTGTCCCCACCCGTCAGAGTGTTTACCGTCAGATGAATGAGACAGTTTACCAGCGACCGAAAATGCAGAGCACGGAGGCGAACCATCAAGGATATCCAACTCACCCTTCTCCAGACCGACGAGGTCCAGAAAATCTTGACCCGTGAGTTCTTTGATATCATTAGGGACAATAGGGGTGTCTGGATAGTTTTCTTTGTAGGTGACCCGTGCCTCTTCGACAAACTCATTGATGGCTAGAATGTCTGCGCCTGCAAGACGGTACCCAGTGGAAGACCCACCACCCCCTGCGAACGTAGAAACTACTTTAAACTTTTTCTGGGATGCCGCATCATAGACATCTTGCAGATTGTACGGATTGTAACTCATAATATACCTTCACTTGTTAATAGACATTATACATTATATAGCATTGTCTGTCAAGTGATAAACTCGATTAGATCATTTTGCCCAGCACTATCTTTCCAGTCTCGAACTACATCCATAATGCGTGTTCGACGGTATGGATTTATTTCTGGATCTTGCAATAAGTTTTCAAAGTAATCAGGAATGCCTGCGATGAGTTGAAGATTCTCATGACCTCGCATCTTCAATTCACGAAACTCAGGGAAAGTATCGTAGAGAGGTTTTTTCTTGCACATGTATTTGTGGTCATACTGCATTGCCCAGTCACGCATTTTGTCCTCTAGGTATGGCGCAATGAGTTTAATCCCACGTTCTTCGGTTAGTTGTTCGAGTTGACGGACACCAGCAGGATTGTCAGATGCGAAATACTTGTTTCTAAAACCATCGAACAACTCTTTGGTGTCACTGAAGTGCATGTGGCACTTCTTGGATGATCCCCACCAACCATCTGCCGCAACACCTGAGAGCACCTCATCCTCTTGAATGTATGGCATCATGTGTAGGAAAGGAAAGGTGCACTCAACCTGTGTCTTCTTTATACAGTGGTAGTTATTGACCAGAGTGAAGAAGTCTTCTTTGAGGTTATCAACCGGAACGTCAATCGCAGTGAAGTCCCACCCGAAGTGTTCCGCAGCAATACGTGCACCGATACTGTCAGACGTTTCTTTACCATCAACATAGAATGAGTAACAGGACAGTTTCTTATCAAGACGATGTGCAGAGAACGCAAGACTCAAACTATCCGCTCCAGCAGACAAAAAACAGCCTACCCTGTTAGAGGTAGACTGTCTGTCTATAATGTCAGTTAGTATCGTGTCGATCATAAGTATAGATTATACCACACGTAGGACGGGTTGTACAGACTGTTCTTCACCAAAAGTGTAACCACACTCTGGACAAGTCAATACATCACTCTCTAATAGACGAAGGTTGCGTTCGTCTTCTTCGACAGAGTTATACTGTTCACGTATCTCATCGAACGCCTTGTTCCACATAACGTTGTCTGGTGCAAAGAACTTGAATGACAAATCATCTAATAGGTCCGCACGATCCTTGTATGAAAGATTCGGTTGCATAAAGTAGTTTAAGTAACCAAACACGCCTTTGTCCTTATTGAACTTAAGCACATTTTTATTTAGAAGTAATCGCATCAAACGACCAATCTGCTGTTCACTTACACCGGATACAAAAGACATCTTGAATCCTTTCTGAGGATTACGGAACTTTCTTGTACTAGTTCGCAGCATAACTCCGCATGAGAGGTTGTTAATACTCATACCAACTTTCGCCTTCTGCTTAACTAACAAGATGGCAGGTAATTCTTTGTCGTCTGCTATAAGTTTCTTAGCATCAGCAGATGACTTGAGATTTCTAATCGGAGATAAGGTAGATCGCGAATACTCTCGATTACCATCACACGTCATCTCAACAATCGCACCCTTACCTTCCTGAGGCCAATAATCTTTGTGTGCATTCTTCATCATGAGCTCTTGAAAAATGGAAAGGGTACGATCAGTTCGCCATTGTTCATCGGTAGCGTTACTGTTAGCAGCCCAGACTACCATACTGCGCTTCAATCCAGTCACGTGTCGTTTCCAGTAAATCTCCTCTAATTGTGTTTCTAACAATGCGCGTACTGTATCTTCATTCAGTGCATCGAAGGTAGACAATTCCTTATATGGAGAAACAAATCCTGTCAATGATGACTTCTCTTGAGCATTCGCAACTACGTCAAACTTCAACGTACCTCTAGGTTGAAGATCTACATAGTCTTCAGTTAATTTAAAGTTATCACATTGGTGTAAAAGTTCAGCTGAGGCAGTTGCAGTCAAACCGAACAAATATGGGGATGATTGCGCAAATTCTTCATTGAAGATGTATGCAGATGCAGCGTAGTGACCAATCTTAGAACCTTTATCTATCTCATAGTTCTGAGAACATGATGTCAACCAAGTGTGAGCTTCATCTACGAAAATTGCACACTTATCATAACCAACCATTGATAGATAGCGAGCAAAACGCTTTTTTGCAGTTACGTACATGTATTGATGTGTCGTGAGGATGATTGTCGGATTACAAGGTGAACCGTGTTCCTCAATGTCTTCAAATAATGTATTGAGTTGCTCTTTACTCGTACCAACCGCATCAACGACATCAAAGATTGATTCTAGACGACGACGAGCGTTCATGAACTCATCCATATCGGGGATTTCGGTCAATGGAAAAGAAATGACAAACAATTGCACACCCTGCTTGATGAGCTCCGGAACAAAGCTGTTTGCTACTGAGAAAGTCTTACCAGTAGACATTTTCGCGTTTATAATATTCATCACATTCAAAGGTAATGAGGTTGGGTCTGCCTTAAGTAAAGGCATAACCTGATCTACTATAGACTGGTTTGGTGGCGTATAAAATTTCATAACAAATAATCTCTCACTATTAATTTATGTAGCTATAGTAACACACGTTTCTATAACATGTCAACTGTTTTGCTCAACTATTTTAGCAATATCTTTCTTGTTTAACTTACGGAACTTACGACGGGACACAGACCACGACTTCTTAGGTGCTTTGAACATCTGTATCCGTCCGGTTGAACTGGCGACATAACCCATGAGGTCAGTCCCCTTGGTGATGTAGGTGTGGTTAGGAATAGGTTCCCCATTCCAGTCGGTTATCTCTTCGCGCCACAGGAAGTGACACGCTTCTTCAAGACTAAGCGTACTCATATTTGTCTCCGTAGATTTCGGCCATCACTGCATCAACTTCTTGTGCAGTAAGAGTATCATCAACGACGATGCAATCGACATCACCATTGAGTAACAAGAACTCCATTTTGGTGGTGAAGATGTCCTTGGTTCGATTGTAGTAGTAGACGAAGGTGTTCTCAGTCTTGTTTTTGTAAACGGTCATAGGTAAGTCAGTCATATTAAAACTCCATCGCAAGTTGTTGTCCAGCAGAAAGGTTGATGACTTTCATCATCTTCATCATGTTACTATTAAGATAGTGACGGTCCATTGGATTAGGACCAGTAGCAATGCTGTAGTAGTCAGCATTTGTCAGTGGATCACTCGTAGGTAGGTCACGGTGAACAAACATCACCTCACCTTCTTGAACACCTTTACCATTTGTAAACTGAATGGTCTCACCGACTTCAGCGAAGTCAGAACAGTTAGTGAACTCACGTGCAGTAGAAACATGCAAGGCAGATGGGTTTGGATACGACTCCATGTGATCATATGCGTCTTGGTAAGTCTCGAACGGACCTGCCGCTCTCATGTTTTTGTAGTTCTTCATAACGTAGTACATAATCAACTCTCTCTATCAATTCAATGTAAGCATTATACCACATGTTTTTACAACATGTCAAGGCATTATGCTAAATTAATTACCAAACCTGATCGCCAGTGGTACGGAATCGCAAAAGGGGACGTAACTCTTGACCCAACTCACGAGTAGTCATGTTGTCTGCACCACACAAACATTGTTGGCTGCTATGAAAGTCACGGAAAAACTGTTCATCAAGATCTGACTCAACACAGTCTTCAAGACTCCAGTCTGCAAACAAATCGTCTAGCATCATCTGGTTCTCTTCGCTCATGTACCGTGTGTGGGAGGCGTATTGCAGTTCCATCTCTATTTCCTTATTAACTCGACTTTATGTAGCTATTATACCAAAATTTAAAAGAAAGTCAACACTTAAGCGTGACTAATTTTAGGTAATAAGTCACATTGCCATTAGGGTGTCTACTAAGTTCATTAGTACTGCTGTACCTGATATGGAACTCCCTATCATGATTGCTTTGTCATTCCAGCAATGACCAACATAAACCCATGCGGTAGCAGCAGACGCATAACATACCTGTCCTAGGATACTGAACCCTGCACTCATAGTAAACACTCCAACCACACCAAGTACAGTTGCACCCCACTTGACATAACTATCAATGGTACCCGTTGGTGTTGCTGGTTTCAAGTCCTCGACTTCTAGTTGAAGTTCTTCCATCTCTTGTTTGAGACGTTTACGTTCAACGTTGAGTTCCATCGCAAGTCTCCCTGCTCTGGACATAGTACTACCGGCAAACTCCTCCTTTACCTCCGGACTAATTTGACTCTCGACCTTTGCTACACGCTGGTCTTCTTCGGTGGAACTTATACTCATTATCTTCTCATAGACGCGAGGTCTTTCATCTGTTGTTCATCAATGACGGGGATAGCATTGGATTTGTGCATGGTACCGATACCCTTGACTAGGGTTCCGGTGTAGTTCATTCTCTCTTTCTTTTCGGTACTGAAGGTACCAGAATCATGAGACTTATAAACTGGAGTTTCCCTTCGGTAGGGTTCGGCCGTGACTTCCATAGGTTGGAATCTGGGGGTGGGTTTCTTCTTGGTAGACCAAGCGTTGTACTTCTTCTTTCTACCAGTGGGGGTATGTCGCATGGAACCGTGGATCATAATAAGTCTCAATTTGTTTCATAAAATATACAATGTACATTATACGACACACTCTAGGGTGCTGTCAAGTGTACAATCTTCTTGCATTCATTAAATCGTCGGATACTCGTAAGTACACCGAACAGGTCATCGTCCGCCTTCTGAGCAAATCCCAACCAAAGTATTAATAAGATACGAAGTACCCAAAGACTTATTTCTCTAGGAACCACTTAGGAACCTCACGATTGGTCCACTTGGCAAAATACTTTTTCTCTTCACGGTAGTACTTGCGGTACCCTTCGGTAACGACAGTCTCCTTGCAGTAGTCAGGCATACACTGAGGCATGACAGTCTCTCGGCTAAACTGATTGATGTTGCGTGGAGAGAACCACAGAAGTCCGGACAACTTCTCATAGGTAGCATGGACACGACTGTATCGGTGGGTGTACTCTTTTGCACACGCAACGAAGTGATCGTACAACCATCGGTAGTTTTCATTGGTCTCGCGACACCAGATAGCAGATGGGTGGTTCTTATGTGCAACCTTGTACAAGAGATTCTCACGTGCTTCGCCTTCGACTATATAATGGTCTACCATCCGTTTTCCGGACTTGGAAGGGCGACGCTCAACCGTACCGTCAAGGACACGATGTGCAGTCGATAGTAGCTGACCGTATTCGGTAACCATCTTGACTACGTGTTTGTCGCACATCATCTGTGCAGAAATGACTGGATCGTCGTCTAATCTAAAAATATTCATATAGTATCTCCCCTATTGAGTTAAGATATTATATACGAATAATCGGCATCTGTCAACCTTTTTTAGAAATTAATTTCATTCTCTGTATTAGCGACGATTTCGACATCTTGACGATCACAAGTAACGGGTCATACATCCACAGATACTTCTTATGTCCTGCTCTCTCCAGCACTTCCCACGGTACAAACCTCTTGGACCAATTGTCAATGTATAGGTTTCCCACCCGTAGAACCACATGGCCTTCACCTTTCTTGGTGATGACCCTTCGCAGTTGTGCTTGCATGGTGATGACATTAATCCAGAAGTTGATCATAGATTTACCACTCATCAACCACAATAGAGTCAATGCGTAATCCTCACAGTCTCCCTCGTACGGGGGTTCCTTCATAATGACCCATCGGTCAAACCCATGTTGGTCACTATCATATACATACTTCCACGTCTCGTTCAAGTGAGCGACGTGCTCTTCCTTGTTTAATAAGTCTAACATATTTTTCATCCATTGAATAATACTATTTTTTATTTATATTAAGAGTGAAAAGAGTATAAATAACCATATGAAAGAACTATTTGATTTCGGTTTCACCGCAGTAGACGAATCAGAACTTGATGCTGTTCAGCAGTTAGAGTCTGCATCTGATGCTGTCGATGAAACCCAAACACGACTTGATGACTTGTACAATGCGATACAACCACTCTTGACTAACCTCAAGATGAACCCTGAGAAGGAGTACATACTGTGGCCAAACCGTTTGGACAAGATTGAGGAATTCGAAACACACATTCAAAACATCTATAAGGGATCCTAACCAATGTTTTTTAATACGAAAGGCGAAACCATCTTATCCGATGGAAACACATACAAAAACGTAACTGGTACTACTAAGAATGAAATTGCATCTGCAATGAATTCACACTTAAAAACAGTTACTAACGACAAGGGAAAATATCTGCGTCACTCAAACTCAGATGTCAATATGTCTGAAGAGATGCTGTCACGCGGAGCAATGTTTGCAAATGCACTAACATCTCAAGGATATAAGAATATCTTATTTGTTGGTCATTTCAATGACGGACAGACTCACTGGATGTTAGATAAGTTTGCTGGAAGGTTTATTGATGTACTTCCACCAGAGCGTTCACACATGCATTGTTTTCCAGACATGAACATAGTCGCACAAGCAATACCACTAGTAATGAACGTATATGGCTATGAAGTTGACTTTACAGTAGCACGACCTCCAGAGGCAAAACATAAAGGTTCTATGACAGAATTGTATTATCAATTTGATGTACAAGGAAAGTCTCTAGAGAGTTCTCATCAATACAAACACGGACAGACCTCTTGGACTCTAGAAGGCGAACACGAGAAATTCGACGCAGTCGTATTCCTTGGTGTACCTATGCAAGACCAAGGAGTTGGTTTCGAAGAAGATCAAGTCCGTGAGATATTTGCACCTATGTGCACACCAGAATTTGATATGGTTGACATTTACTACGGTGCACCTTCCGCAGTTAAATGGTTTAATGGTGAAGAAAAAGATAGTAAGACAATGGTCGACACCGCATTTGCCCTAAGAAGTTTATGGGACAGTGAAATGTCAGAAGGCCGCCCGGAAGAATGCGACATCATGCACAGCATGGTTAAAGTATTCTAAGGAACTTACCCGACAGTAAGAAACGAAGAAGGGACCGAAAGGTCCCTTTTTTTATATCCAGTAAAGTATCAATCCGAAGATTACACACCATATTAACACGTTGGGCCTATACCCCCATACGATTTTAAAGTCAATTGCAGTGTGTGCCACAAACTCTTTTACTGTTTGTATGCAATCCAATAGAAACTCTTTAATCATCGATTACCGACCCCACTTCGACAGATGCATTTTCGGGAAGAATAAATTTAATCCCTGCGTGATTGTGATGTATTACAAATTTAGTATTGCTAAACTCTCTAAAGAAGAACGACCAGATAGGTCTCCAGTTACTCGCTAGACGATGTACGTTCAGAGCAGACCTGTTAGACTTTATGAAGTTGTCCGTGAAACTATCTATAGTCATATCGAACATTGCGTCGAATCCATACAGATGGACTTCAGTTGCTTTCATTACACGACAT
>Ga0206677_10001540_pt1 | contig 21220 bp, 20 predicted proteins | sample M130m12015metaG_FD_155475 | JGI IMG/M metagenome (GOLD analysis project Ga0206677, IMG submission 155475) | Ammonia-oxidizing marine archaeal communities from Monterey Bay, California, United States - M1 30m 12015 | ecosystem: Environmental > Aquatic > Marine > Intertidal zone | place: USA...
TTAGCGAATGTACGCCACATCTTAGCCAAACCAAACATTCCACCACCAACGATCGAGCCGATAGCGATGGTTCGTACAGTTTTCCCGAAAGCGATCATCTGAAGCGCTTCTGAACCACCGTCGGCATAGGACTGAATTGGGATGTTAGCTTGCTGTGCGGCGTCGTAAATGGGCACGTTCAGGAAGACCGCAAGAGGGACGAGGAAAAACCATCCAACAATTGTACCAAGGTTGACGAGGAACGCAACTCGGGTTTTCATAAACCATCCAATAGCAAACATCGACGGGGTTAGGGCTACACCGATGTAGGTGTAGGCAAATGGATTCCAAGCAGTTTCTGCAGACCAGTGGGTTTGGCCCAACGAGATCCCGTCATCCGTACCAGAGGGTTGGTGAATTTTACCACGTGAGTAAAAACTTGCTAGGCCAATGTCACCGTAATGAATGCTTTCTGCAATAAAATCCATCAGCGCAATTTTTCTATCATTCATCCAAATCAAGGGATACTCGATCAAGAACAGTCCAACCATTGTTATAACGGTCCAAATTCCGATTGTTTTCAACGAATCACGAGCATGCTCTACAGCGCCTGTGCTAACGTCAGATGAGATATCTAGCATCTTGAGGGTTGCTTCAAAACCTGGAAGTGGGAGTGGGTCTTCAACCAGCCAGACCCTTCTAAAAATAATGAAATACATCACGCCAAGGAAACCTGCAAACATCGATGCTACAATTCCAACAAAGGCGAGTCGGAACGTGTCTCCTTCGCCTAACGTCACCAATGGACCCGATGCTAATGCATAATCCGGTTGACTGGCCAACAAGAAAATCGCCGGGAAAGTGAAGATGAACCCTGTTGATGCGTGGGTTGCACCAGTGGTAGCCGAGGTAGCAATATTGACTTCAGACGGAGACCACTTGAGGGCCATTCCAAGAAGGTAAGCGATATACCATGCCGCAGAGATGGCAAGACCGAGTTTGAGACCGATATAGGCGGTAACACCCGAGAAAATTGCCCCGATTCCAATTCCAATGAGAACCTTTGGCGTACTCCAATGCGACACTTCAAAGGATTCTTGAAGGTTCTTTTCCTCTAGGTATTGCTCCAAGACACCGGTGTTGAGATTGTTGTACATCTCATCGTCAAGCCAGGTTAACGTTCCAGCCTCTATTGCCTTGAGACCTTCGGGGGTAACAGGTTGCCTGTACGCTGATTTAGTCACTGTTTTGGCAGCCGATGGTTTCTTTTCTTCCATGACATTCACCGTCCAACGCTTCAGCGCCTATGGGGAAGGGTGCGAACCCACTTCATGACGCTTACGCTATCAAGTTCTGGGCAAAGGCCCATTTTGATGCTCAAGCAGATGCACGGTTGCGGGCATCTTCTGCCTTAGCAACAGCGATACCGTCTTCGACATCGACCATGCGGAGGATGATTGCACCAGCCACGATCAGCAACGAGATTGCGAAGATACCAACACGGGAATCAAACCAAACGGTCATCAACGAATAGATAAGCGGTCCCAAAAGGGCTGCGACCTTTCCGAAGAAGCCAAAGAAGCCAAAGAATTCAGCAGAACGTGTTTCTGGAACCATTTGTCCAAACATAGAACGGGCAAGTCCTTGCGAGCCGCCCAAAAGAGCACCGCCGAAGACACCCAAGAGAAGGAATTGGAAGAAGACCGAAAGACCAAGTGGTTCCCAAACAAGAGAACGAGCAGTCTTAGGGATAAAGTCCAACTTTCCGTCTCCAAGACTTGTCGGATGGTCCACTCCAAGTCCGGTCATGTTTGCAAACTCACCACCAGAGATACTGTACGAAAAGCGTGAATCAACCATCGTTGCTTCAAGAGCTGCAAGAGATGTAGCATTGAGGCTCACTGCAATTGGTGTTGCGGTTCCATTATCCTCATATGCCCACTTTACTGCATATCCGCCGTCATAGTCTTCGTTTTGAGTCACAGGAAGGATAGCTTCGTGTTCAAGTGCCCACTGTTGTTCATTGTCGTCGGGGAGAGCTGCGATATTGTTCACGCCTTCTCGAGCAGTTGCAATGTAGGTACTGTTCTCTGCATCCCAGGCGTATTGGATATCATACTCATCGTGGTTTTCTAGTTCAAGAGGTGCGAATGAAAGCGCTCCAACGATAACGAAACACCAGCATACTAATGAAAATTGAAGGGCGGCTTTAGTGCCCCACTTTTCTGCTAATTTGGTAAATCCAATCGCTGCAGGTGCTGCAACGAACTGAATAATGAGGATGGTAGCAATAAGGCCCGAAACCGTGAGTCCAAGGACAACAATACCGAATACACCAGAAAGAGCAGTTACTGAGTTGATTCCGTCAATGAAGCAAAAGTATGCGATCATGTAGATGAAAAGAGTTCTAAATTCCTTGATGCCCATGAGCGTCTTCTTGACTTCTCCTAGAGCCATCTTTGTTGATGCGATGAGACCCATTGGTTCCATCTCATTCTCAATATGAGGTTCTGGAACCATCTTGAAGGTCATTTGTGCGAACCCAAGCCACCAGATACCGGAACTTGCCATAGCGAAAGGAATGACCCAACTCTGAACTGAACCACTTTCGTTGGTGATGAAGGTGACCATGAGCAAGTGAACGAGAAGGAGAATTCCTCCTCCGAGATAACCTGCCGCAAATGCTTTGTTTGAGATTGAATCCATTTCAGACTCATCGCCCATGTGAGGTAGTAAAGCGTTGTAAAACACACCGGCTCCATTCAAACCGACATTGGCTACCATGAACATAATCATGGCCCATATCCAACCTATAGAGACGCCAAGGTAAGGAGATAAAGCAAGAAGGATACAAGAAACTGAACCCAGTATGGTGAGAACTCTTAACCACCACATTTTGATCATACGTCGGTCAGCGATAACACCAAGCGAAGGTGCACATATTGCTACGAAAAGAGCTCCGAACATGACTGCCGCTGAAAACATGGCGTCAGCAGTCCACTCCGAACCGAGTATCTTCATCGAGATTCCGTTCGCTTCCATAAACAGGTATGCGAACCAAGCAGGGAAGATGGCTGTTGTAACAGAGGTCTCAAAGGCACTTTTTCCCCAGTCATAGGCGCAATAGCCTCGGACGCGTTGGTCAGTATCGGATGGTGCAATTTCGTTCTCCATAACACAGGAGTAACGACATAGCATATGAACTCATTTCCGACGAAATCGGAAATTAAGTCATTTAGGATGTGGTTCGCGTTTACCATCAATGGTCACGAATGATGATGTAACGACCAAGGGCTTCTTGCCACATGATTTTGTTACCTGATTCAACATTCATTCCTTCGTCAGAATCTGGAAGAGGGAGAATCATCATGGAGTAATCTCGGTCATTCATTGCATGGACCTCAGCCCCTTCGATGTGAGTTACGGTTGCGGTTCCCTTTTCGATCATGGGAACGTTGATGCTGTCCGTTACTGTACCGACGTGAGAAATCTTCTTCTTGGTGAAAATGCTTTCAAGAGAAAGGCGAGCTTTTGCTGAACCGTGCTTTCCTGGCTTGGACTTAGAGATGCTCAAAATTTTGTATGCTTCATCGTCAACAACACAAAATCGTCCGACTTTTAGCGTTCGAATTTCTACTCGGTCAGTTCCTGGCATGGGTCACCCTCATCCCTTCTGTCAAGGTTTGGACTTATGACTATTGGGGCGACAGGGCTTGAAAGTTCATAAATCTCGGACGTCAAATCGTTGTCCTGATTGCTCCATTGAATGACCCGTAACCAAGGAATGGAGCAAATCTGCAACATCATTCGGATGGGCAAGTTCGCCCTCATCATGGAGGGAAACAAATGTAGAATGTGAAGGGAAATGTTGGGGGTCAACCGCCCTAATATCCTCTTGCATTCCCGTATCAACAACACCTGGTGCTACTGAGATTGAGCTGATGTTGTGTTCCTTACCTTCTTCGGCGAGGCACCTTGACCACATGTCAAGCCCTGCTTTTGCAGTACAATATGCAGACCACGATTGGATCGGGCGAAGCGATGCCCCGCTAGAGATGGTGGTCACGCGAGAGTGTTGTGGCCCTTTGAGCAAAGAGAATAATCGCTGAGTTAAATCCTGAACTCCAATCAAATTAACTTGAATGCTTCGGGACCATTCAGCATTTGATGCATCTTGCATTGCCCTGACAGGATGAATAGCCCCTGCATTGTGAACCAAGCCATCAATGACATTGACTTCACGAAGGATTTGTTCAGCGCCTTTTGCAATACTTTCTGGCGAAGCGAGGTCGCATACGACTGCAAACGAAGAAGCAGATGCTGCCAGGACCGATTCAGTGGTTGCTTTGAGTTCAGGAGAGTCCCGAGCAAGAAGGATCACCTGATGACCCTCATTCGCAAGTAATACTGCCAAAGAACTACCAATGCCCCTTGATGCCCCTGTCACTAAATAAACGCCCATGTCGGTCGGAATTCAGCGCACCATTTGAGGGTGACCCAACTTATACGTCGTTGAATTCTAAGGTTCAAACCACGACCTTGGTGTTGTTCATCCGAATAAGTTTAGAAGACTTATACCAATTACAGTCACCGTTGAAATTAACATAATCAACATAGGAACAAACCATTTCATCTTACTTTTTTCCAACACATAAACTGTAGATAGATTCACCCACCGAAGTCGAAGTTCGTTGGAGAACCGGACTTGAGATTCAGGCCATATATCATCTGGAGGTGGGGTTCCGTATATTTGTTCATAAAACTCTAGAGTTTCTTCGTATTGTTCTAAGAATTTGACATCCTCATCCCCCCCACCAAGTGTTGGGCCGTGGTGAAGAGGTTTACCGAGGAGATTTGGACAAAAAACGCCCCAATAATCCTGGGAGTACGTGAGATGGAGGTGCCATGCTTGGTCTACATCAAGAGAAGGCGTACATGCACGCTTTGAATGCATGCACATGTAACAGAATCGTTTGTACTCTTCAAAGACTCGTTTTGAATAAACCAACGACCAGCCGTTTTCTTGGGCAAGTCGGAGCGTGAATGGTAATTCAACCTCATCTGAACCAACCGTGTAGGCCAGCAATTTCCTGTGCGAATCAACAGGTATGCTACCATCACGAGGCGGTTCCAGCACTGATGAGTTCATCTTGAGGCCTCAAAAACCGCCGCCACCGCCGCAGCCGCCACCGCCGCAACCGCCACCGCCACAACTGCTCCCACCACCGCCACCGCCACCGTCGGATGAGTAAACGGGCCTGTGGACCTCATACATTTCCTACCGCCGCAACCGCCACCGCCACAACTGCTCCCACCACCGCCACCGCCACCGTCGGATGAGTAAACGGGCCTGTGGACATCATACATTTCATTACCAAATTCGTCCCTTCCTGCTGAGACCAAAGTGAGATCTTCCAATGCAAATAAGGTCGCACCTAGCAAAAATGAGGACATTTCAACCGTATTCGAAGCATTCGTTGTTTTGTCAATCTGTTCTAACTTTGAAGGAATGTAATACACGTTTGAACCAAAACTTGGTAATAACAGCATGGCAGCGAAGGACGACATAGAATGCCGAATCGGTTTAATGAAAGTGACTGCAAAAGCATAGACACCTGCCAAGACAAGCGGAATTAAAATCATAAACAAACCGTTCCATGAAGTTCCACTCAAAAGAATTTCATCAAGAGCCAAACCACTACTTTTCAAGAAGCCGTTTAGCAACAAGAAGGGTGTAATAAAAATGATTGAAGTAAACATATAAGCACCAAAACGAAGGTGATCCATGACAGATAGATGGAGATTAATGCGGTCAATATCCTCCTCAAATTCGTTCAGTTCTAGATAACACTCATCTGAAATATGAGCATCTTCGGCCCGTTTATTGATTCGAACAGATGAAAACAGAACAAGTTCGCTTTCAAGTAAATATTTTTCATTTTTCTCAATCATGGAGAGTTGAGACTTTTTAGGAGTGTAGTCAATATCATGTTCCTTAATTGTGTTAATATCATCCAACAATTCCCATTTTGCCTTTGAATCATCATCGCCATCCATTGCGTCAAACGTCGTGATGCCGCGTTGAATTATGCTTTCTTTAAGCAACCGATTTAACGAGATATATGTTGCATCTGAATCATAATTGAGGGCGTTAAAATTTGTTCTCGTCCGTTTTACAACTATTGGAATAAGGAGTAATGGGACGATTAGAAGTGCCCAAAAAATTGATTTAGGCAAGATTTTGAAATCATCGGCAGCATATGGCTCAATACCAATTATCGCATTGGTTAATCCCGAATTCCATTGGTCAGCACCCAAGTAAGGTGCGACATCATTGTCAAAAACATTTTGAGATTCGGCCTGAGCATAGCCAGAATGATCAGGCATTACAAATTTAAATCGCCTGTCATAAACAGACATAGCGATTAAAATTGTTTTATTCTCCCCACCTTCCATGCCATAATACTGATACATACCTCTAGCATATCCTTGATCAGCATCGAAATACTCTTCATTCTGATTTACATCCAATTGGAACATTGAACGTATGGTGACAACTCTTACTAAAGTACCTGTAGCGTTTTGTAAATCCATCAATTTTTGTTCCATTTCTATCTCTTGGGATTCCGATAATACACTACCTTGGTCAATCAGATACCAATCACCAACAGGTTCCGTAGGATATGCAGCAGATGCGTTTGGAAGAGCAAGAATTAATGTCAAACCTAGTAAGATAAGGGCACGGCGGACCATGTCCCAACCACGACCGGATTGGTGATAACCTTTTCACCGTCATATTTGAGGTCTTGACGCAGGCACTCCGATTTAGGGTACCGTTCAGACCCAAGGTCTTGAAAATGGCTTCAAATCATATATTGCTGCTTCAATTTCCATCTCCAAAAGAGATACTTCCTCCCTACCGAGATTCGTCTCCTCCTCCCTACCGAGATTCGTCTCCAAACGACGTATGATCCGTCGACATCGATAACTCAAGCGGCCAGACAGTGCGAACATAGCCAAAAGAAAACGACTTGCTCGGCGTTGTTCGTCCGCAGAAATGGCCTGGTTGTTTGGTTGAGGTTCACCGATGAGGTGGAGAACACGAATTTGATTGGGGTGGATGAAACGTGCCGAAGTGATCTGTTCTTGAACGCCATCATAAATGGCTCGATGCAAGGCAGGAGAAACGTTTTCCAATCCCTCGGGGAAGGTATGTTCAAGCAGGGCTGGAGTTAGTTCATGACCCACCAAACGAGAACGCATATCACGCATCATCGAGTTCATTCCAACTGCGTTGATAACGACAAAAAATGGAAGCGAGACAAGTTCAACGAAGGCCCTCAAGGCCGTTCGTCCAATCAACTGAACCCACATGCGACGAACAATAGATTTGAACAGTGTAGCACTGACTGCGATCCGAAACTTCTTCAAAATTTTACGAATCATCATGCCCAATTTACCAATACGAGCAAGCGGGTCAATACCGAACATTGTTCCTTGGAATCCTGGCGCCCCCAACGCAGCGTGAATCAACCAATGAGGAATTGATTCTTCCAGCTCAAACTTCTGGAGATCCTCTTCAGGAATTCCGAGTACCTTAGCCATTCGTGCAGCGGTTTTGAGTGAATCGCCGTAAATAAATACCAGTTCAAGTGAGGTCGAAAGAAAACCAGCAAAAGCAACTGCCCCGAAAAAGGTGTAGTTGTTCCATCCATCAGCACCTTCCCATTCATGCAGCCAAAGGGCAATTGAGACAACAAACATACCGGATATCAGACCAAACAAACCTGCCCTAAACACTGAAAGACGATGCAGGAGGTCCAGCCGTTTGTCTGCAAGTCTTCGGTCAGATATGTGAACCTCGTCGGAATCTTGAATTTCCGTGAGAAAGCGACCAATCGCCCATCGTTGCAATTGGTCTTTTAGCAGCAATTCAACACCTAATATGTGTAAAATCCTTGACCGGTTTTACGACCAAGTTTTCCTTCTTCTACCATGCTCACCAAGAGTGGTGCTGGTGCGTATTTGTCATCTCCCAAGCCTTCATGGAGGACATTCATGATATGAAGAACGGTATCAAGACCAATGAGGTCGGAAAGTGCAAGTGGGCCAATTGGGTGGTTCATTCCTAATTTCATAATGCCATCAATTGCTTCGGGCTCAGCCACACCCTCTTGAAGTGTTAAAATGGCTTCATTGAGCATTGGGCAAAGAATCCTGTTCGATACGAATCCTGGAGCGTCGTTGCAAGAGAGAGCAATTTTGCCCATCTTTTCAGCCGCTTCATTCACGGCTTGATTCGTCTCTGCGCTGGTTTCGTTTCCGTTAATGACCTCAACGAGTTTCATGATAGGAACCGGATTCATGAAATGCATTCCAATGACTTTTTCCGGACGACCCGTGGATTCAGCAATGGTCGAGATTGAGATGGACGAAGTATTGGATGCAAGGATCGTTTCGGCCTTGCAAATCGAATCTAATTCTGAGAAAATACTTGTTTTCAATTCTAGTATTTCTGGCACAGCTTCCACGACAAGGTCGCAGTCAGCACACGCTTGGCGATCGGTTCCGGTTTCAATCCGACTGAGGGCGGCATCTGCATCTTCTCGGGTCATTCGTTCTTTGGAGACCAACTTTCCAAGTGAAAACTGAATCGTCCCAAGCCCTTTCTCAACATATTCATCCTTGATGTCAACCATGACAACATCGTATCCTGCACAAGCAGCAACTTGTGCAATACCGTTACCCATTTGTCCTGCTCCGATAACACCAATCTTCTGAATCATGTCTGCACCTAAACCTATCCAACAACAACGTGTTGATGAAGATGCGTGTTTAAAATGATGACATCGGAAGATGACGTAAAGGCTGCACGCTCATATCCATCCCATGACGGTGGTATTGGAATCATGATTTTGTTTGCATTGATGTGTTCTGTGACACATCCAAAAGTCAACGTTGTTGACATGATGGTCTCGTGAAAGAGGTAGCCCGACTCGGATTCGAACCGAGGTCGGCGGGACCAAAACCCACCATGATGGACCCCTACACTATCGGGCTGTAATCTGTCCGGATGGTTTTTCCTTTTTGTCCTTGTCGGCTCTCAATGACGAAAAGCGTCAAAGCAATTGGTTGAGTAATGGGTCGCTGACCACTGATTTTGCACTTTTCAGGAACTCATTGAGATCCAACTCTGAACTGTTTTGATAGATATGTGCCTGAAGCCCCATGTCCAAACGGTCAAGCTGGTGAACAAACGTGGCTTCAGGTGTGTCTTGGCGCTCATAAGTTTCAAACGCTTCAAGCCATTGAGGGGCTAATTTCTTCATTGCTGCATGCTCGTCTGCTGCTTTCGTACTCCTGTCATCGTGAGGTGTGAGGTCTCCAACAATGATCTCTGGCAAGTCATGAATTAAACAGTAGGTAAGCACCGTTTGTATATCCAATTCAGGGGGGCAAAGGCGCAGAGCGAGAACGGCCATACCCCAAGAATGTGCAGCCACTGATTCGGGTTGTTCAACCCCAGCACGGACCCATCCGGTTCGCATGACAGATTTCAATTCTAAGAGTGCCATAAGTTCATCTCGCATGTACTGGCCTTGAAGCATGGGTTCAAAACCTCATCTCTCGTGTTCCTAAGCATGGCAAGCCGAGTACCTATTTGGTGGGATGAAGCACATCTTGCTCTCCTTGATGATGAATTACTCGGCCCAGTGGTCAAAGAATACGGTCCTGAAGGAATAAGCAGCAGAGATGACCTGTTTCAAACGCTCGTTCGTTCGATTGTAGGCCAACAAATTTCTGTCACTGCTGCTGATGCGATTTGGGGGAGAGTGTGTGCGCATTTAGGCGAAGTCACTCCAGAACATGTTCTCGCAACCGACCAGCCCTCAATTGCCTCGTGCGGAGTCACCCGTCCCAAAGCAAGTTACATTTACGGTCTTGCAGAGGATGCTGAGAGATTAATGAATCAACCCTGGGATACGATGAGTGATGCTGAGATTCAAAAACACCTTGTGTCATTCCGAGGCATTGGCCCGTGGACCGCTGAGATGATGCTGATGTTCCACTTTTTGAGACAAGACATCTTCAGCCTTGGCGATATTGGGTTGATCCGAGGCACTCAGCGTTTGGTTCCAGAAGCAGAAACAAAGGAACAGGTTGGTGCAATCGCAGAACGATGGAAACCTTACCGCACCGCTGCTGCATGGTACTTATGGAGAATTCTTGACCCTGTCCCAGTTGAATACTGAAAAATAACTATATGAGGTGGCATTAATGGATAAATATGCCAAAGGCCTTTGACCGTGCACCAGATCAGCCAAAATTACGAAGAAGGTCCAGTATGGATGCTATGGAATTCCTGAATTTGTTACTTTGCCTAGGAACACTTGTCCTTGTCTTACTCATCATGATTCGATGGAGCGTTTTTGACATCACCACCAAAGAAGAATATGATTTCATCAAATTTTTCAGCATTGGATTGCTTGTGATATCAGCCCTTGGGATGTTTCGCTTTGACCTTGGGGCAAAGAATCGAGCCAATGAGGACTATACCTTTAAGATGAAAGAATACGAAATTCTTCGTACTAAATGGCTTGAAATTACCTCCAAAAAGATGGAAATGGAATCTTCTCGCTCAATGGAATCAATGAATGTGGTCAAAGCTGCACAAGTTGTAGTTCAAGCAGCATCAAACGACGTGGATACACAGTCCAAAAAAGAAGACGAATAGCAACGTGGTCAGGGACTGGCCCAACATAAGCCGACAAAGGTCGTCAGGATGTCGGTGTTAGATTTTGATACGCATTACATCCCTGTATCTCTTTTTGCCGTTGCGGTTGGAGCAATTGTAATTTTTACAATTACATTCCCAGTACTTGGACTCATAACGATCCCCATTATGATCGGATTGATTGGTGGAATATTTACCGAAGCAATTAGCTATGTCGAAGAGCCAAATAAAGGACCTCATCAGAGTTCAGAAGAGGAATAAACACCTCATCGAGTGATGGCATCGCCGTCTTTGAGAAGGTCTCGTGTGATGTTCTTTTGGTGAGATTCAAGTGTTCCTCCACCGATTTCCAAAAGTTTAGCATCCCTCCAAAGACGTTCTACATTGTATTCGCCAACATAGCCGTATCCGCCCATGACTTGAATGGCTGAATCTGCGATTTCCTTTGCTGCAGTTGATGCGAAAAGTTTGACACCATCTGAATCAAGTCGCTGTCCAGCAGTACCGATATCAAGATTATTTGCAGTATCGTAGATGTAAGCCCGCATGGCTCTGTACTTGGCCCAACCTTCACCGATGTGTCGTTGAATTTGTCCGAAATCACGAATCTTTGAACCAAAGGCGACTCGGTCGGTTGCATACCGGTTCATCTCTTCAAGAGAACGGCGAGCAATTCCAAGGGCCATGGCTGCGAGCGTTAGCCGCTCAATTTCGAGGTTGCCCATCATGTGAATGAGTGATTCTCCAACGCCACCAACTAGATTTGCTGCCGGGACAACACAGTCATCAAACACCAATTCAGCAGTGTTGGAAGCGCGCATCCCTGTTTTGTCGTAGATTTTCTGGCCAACACTGTATCCTGGCATTCCTGCTTCAACGAGGAACGTGGACAATTGAACTCTTCCGTTTGAATCCGTACCTGTTCGGGCATATACCCAGACTACATCGGCGGGTGTTCCTTCTTCGTCAATGCATCCGTTTGTAATCCACATCTTTCGCCCGTTGAGAAGCCAAGTTCCGTCTTCTTGTTGAACTGCCGAAGTGCCAAGTCCGAGGACGTCTGTACCTGCATCCGGTTCAGACATTGCCATTGCACCAATCCATTCTCCGGAGCAGACCTTTGGGAGGATTCTTGCTTTTTGTTCATCGGTTCCATTGTGGGCCAAATTGTTAGTGAAGAGCATGGAATGGGCTAAGTAAGCAAGTGCAAACCCGGGGTCAGAAGCAGACAGTTCTTCGTGAACGATCGTGCAGGCAACTGCATCTAAACCTGAACCTCCATATTCCTCAGGAGCACTGATTCCAAGCAATCCAAGGTCGCCCATTGACCTCATGAGTGGCAGATTGAAACGCTCGTGCTTGTCATGCTCCAAAGCTTGGGGCTCAACATATTCCTTCGTCCAATCTCGGACCATCTCGCGAAGCATAGTATGTTCTTCGCTAGGGTTCGCAATATCCACAGGGCTCATGCCGATGCGTGACAAAGGTACCTTTTGACGGTTTGTGTATCCCGAAACCGAAGAGAGCCTTCCCTAACGGGACATAGAGGCGTGAAGCGTTCATTCTTCTTCGTCGTCTTCACCATTTGATGAAGCCACAATGAGATTGGGATGATTCGGAGCAATGCCTTCGAGATATTCTTGGTAGTCCTCTCGGTTTTCAAACTCCAAAGGAATGACCATTAATTCTTGACAGTCTTGGCATTGAAACCTCTGCCCCACCATGAATCCCATGTAGGGATAGACTCTGATTCCGTGGCAGTTGATACAAACTCGGAACGACATATGACTCAATCTACGCTAGAAGTCATGTCTCAAAGAGATGTGGGTTCGTCCACGAGTGCTGACGGGTCATTCAATCGTAGCACAGCACGCTCAAATTCTTCTCCACGTGGACGAAGTGCTGACCGTTTCATCATGCGCAAGATTTGCCAGATTCCTTTGAACATCATTTTGAGTGACCGGAACGGATGCCTAAACCATCTCAAGGGATTGCCCATTCCGACCAAAGGGTATCGTAATTGTTGGGCCATGGTCATTGGTACGTACTCATCAACTCCATACACCGTTGGTCGCTTATCTTTGGGCATGTAGTACGTCCCAAACACGAGATCCCATAAGGGGAGGAACGTTGAGTAATTGCACCATATTGCTTCTGGCTCGTTTGCATGATGCCAGTGGTGAAACTCAGGAGTCATGATAATCTTTGAGAGGGGCTTCAACCAAATCCTTACGTTTGCATGGAGGAACAATCCGAGCACAATTTGGACCACCGCAACCAATCCTGAAAATTCGGGGCTAAAACCTGCGGCAATAAGGAAAAAGAATGCTGGAGCAATCAATGTGCCATCAAATGGGTGGGCTCGAAAACCACTCGCCCAATCCATATGTTCAGGTGAATGGTGAATTGCGTGAAACTTCCAAAGTTGAGGTACTTCGTGGTACCAGCGATGGGTCCAATAGGAAGCGACATCAAACATAGCGACCCCGACGAGGAGAAGATACGGGTCAGGTATGGATTGAACATACGGTCGCAAAATTAATCCTGGGATCCAAGTGAAGCTCATCACACCAACAACGACTGCCGCAACAAGCCCAATTGCCTGCAAAAAGGGCGAAGCAAGAGCGTAGCCGAGGTCAAGATTCAAATTAGGACGGCGGAAGTGTTGATGGTCGTGCCGAGGAAAGAAGCGTTCAAACGGTACAACCAGTACAAACAATACGATGATGGCACCTAAACCATCTTGGTTGTTGTAAACCGCTCCACCGGCAAAAAGAAGAGCAAAAATTCGGAACACAATTGCTCTCGGCCAACCACCGACTGGCGGCAATTTAGGGGCATTTGGAACAGCAGCAACATCAGCAGCCTGTTCATCCATAGAACCTCATTGTGTTACCAAACAAGAAGGTAACCCATAGAAGTGTATTCATCCTTCAAAGGGGAACCATTCTCCGTTGGAACCTTCAGCCCGGTACCAATGAAGGTCTCCTGAAGAATACCATTCATAGCCACTATCGTCGACAGAGGTTGCTGACTCTTCAGGACTCGGTGCTGAGGATTCTTGTAAAGATTCAGGGTTGACATCGGGTTCTAAGGCCACCGTTTCTTCTGACTCTATTCCATACGATTCTGAATCATATTCTTTCATCAGTTCATCACCAAATCCATCAGTTTCGTCTTTCCGTGAATTCCTATAGAACAAAGCACCACCTGCTGCAAGAAGTACAAATAACCCGAGAATGGGACCAAACAATGAATCCGAACTTGAGGCACTTTCAGAAGGTTCGTTTGTGGTTGGGTCAATTGAGTCTGAAGGCAAGGAACGGAATATTTGGACATTACCGGTATCAATCAATTCCGGACCATTGACCAAGTTCTCTGCTGTTAGCGACCATTCAACTGAGCGGTTCATGTCCGATGAACCGTTTTCTAGAGAGAATACCATCTGTTTGGACACACCAGGCATAAGCAGCAATGATTCTCCGATTAGCGTGGCGTTATCAGGTGCGACATACTTCATCGTCACAGGAACAAAGCCGTCATTGAATACTTCACAAGACACTGCCTCGGCCGAATCAGTCGTTTTCAAATCAAGATTTGTGACCGTACAGATTGAGTCGACATTGATAAGGAACGAATTCACAAAACTCAGTTCAAAGACTTGATTGAAGCATATCTCGGTTTGATTCAGGTCGCAGGCCTCTACCGTGAACGTCATGGTTGGTTGAATCAATTCACCTAATGGGATCGTCAATTCAAGAGGACCACTAACTGCTGTAAATTGTTCTGTAAACGACCCACTGGATTCGACCAGTGTCACCTGACCTGAACCCGTTCGCCAGACAATATCTCCAACGATTTGGAGGGCTGTCTCATTGTGTCCACTTACTGTAATCGTTCCATCTACCCACGGAGGAAGAACTTCGAAGGAATATGAGCCGTTTCCATCGTGAATGACTTGGTTACCAGCATCGTCTTCAAGTTGGATGACGATGGTATAGAATCCAGGTTCAAATTCATCGGTTTCAAACATCAAACTCGAAGATTTGAGAGGCGTTGGTAGAATGTTCTTGAAATCAAGGACAATGCCATCTTTTACGATTGAAACGCTTCCAGAACTTGTTTCTCCATCTTGGCCCTGCCAGGACAGATTGACATATTGGGCGGCCCCACGTTCAAGTTCACCAGCAAAATCCACCAGCGAGAGAACAGGTCCCTGATTGTCAACCAAGAGCAACGAGGCGTCTTGGCCCGCCTTCAATCCGTCAGAATCAATACCGAGAAGGCCACTCGCCTCCTGCATGTCAACCTCAAGACTCCACTGGCCAAGGTGGTCCCGACCAGGTTGCCACATAGCCACGTATCCAGAATCTTGCTCCGACCAATTCATCACCAAATCTACTGTTCCCAGAAGTTGATGGGTGAGATGGAGGTCAACATCAAGGGAAGACCGTTGATTGACATCCGTCACAATGAACTCAAACATTGCGTTGTCGGCGTCCCATGTAGCCGCATCAAATTCACCGGTTACATGGCTCGTCCCTGATATGCTCAACGTACCAACCTCGGGTTGGCTCGGATGAATGCTGAGTGTATATGTTGGCCGAGGTGAAATCTCGTTGAGGTTGCTATCCATCACACGGAACGTAAGATTAAGTTGTTGTGTGGAATCTGCGTCCATTCCCGATGTTGACATCATGAGATAATATCCCTGTAATGCTGTGTAGTACACCATTGTCGTTGCGGTTTCAAAACCATCGCCTTCCTGCCAGTCGTGACCCAAAAGCTGAACGGTCAAATCTGGTTCATTCATACCATCAAAGAGAACGAGACTGTAACTTTCTCCCACTCGCACATCTGGTGTAGGTTCGATGCCCTTACGATGTTGAATGAAATCAATTTCTGGAGCGTAACTGTCCACCCATTCAAATGAAGGGGCATCAATGGTGTAAGAAAAGGCTGGGGCGCCGGCTGGAAGGGTTGAGCCGGTGAGTGTGAAGGGATGAGAACCGTCAGCACCAAGACATGTCCCATCGGTTGAGCCGTAGAAGGATGAGCATTCGGAAAGAATCATGCTGTTTACTTGTGAACTGACTTGAATCGTAGTTGATAGAGACCACGGCATCCAGAGATCCTCAAAGGTCATTGCCGTGTCTCCGAGCATGGAAAGAGTAACGTTGAGCGTAACCCATTCCATTCCATCAGTGTTTGTCCATGGCGTTGCGCTATCAATCAACGTCTGGATTACCTGCGCGTCGAACTTAACGTCATGGCCTTCCTCCTGCCAATCAAGCATGGAGGAATTCACAACAGTTGTACCGACTACTGCCTCAGTGAAGGAAGCAGGTGGATGGTCCGGGGGACCGATAGGTGTCCAGCCCATCCAGACGTGAACATCATCCAGAAGGGTTGCATTCAATGGTACATCAACAGTAAAACTGTGAGATTGAGAGGAACTTGTATTGACCAACGTATCGGTGAATCCAAGTGGTGTATTTTGATAATCCATAGAAGTTGAAACTCCATCATATTGGAACACAGTATGTTCCATTGAAGTCCATTGTGAAGTTTGGAGGGAAATTGAACTTAGCGTCGGTGAGGCGGATAAGGTCCTATTAAAATCGTACTTGACCTGAATCCAATGATGTCGAGGAATCCATGCTCCAGAAAGAGACACTTCACTCCATTCACTCCATTGGTCCTCGGAGGTATCGTCCCCTCCAATAGTCCAGCGATAATGTGCTGTGAGTGATGAATTGGCTGGAACAAATGAGGAATGCACCAAGTATGCAGTTGATGCAATACCTGGTTGCGTTTCGATCGGTTCAGAAACAAACGTGCCGTTGTTTCGGGTGGTGTTCCCAGTTGAAAGATAACCCGTCCATGTTGAGGTAGTGAGAATTCCGTTTGAACCAGCAGTTCCGTCATATCCATCAATCCCAGTACCGTATTTCAGGCCCTTCGCACCTCCTGAACCTGCGTTTGCCTGTACCGTTCCTGAATTGGTGTAACCGCCGGATTGCGTATTGACCAATATTCGGCCACCTCCGCCGCCTCCGCCACCGTCGCCGCCATCGTACATGCCGAAGCCAATTCCGTTTTGGGCACCGTCGGCACCGTCGCCGCCGTTACCGCCAGCAGTACTGATTCGGCCATTTGAGCCAACATTGAGTGTGTTGGTTTGAATCAAAATCGAACCACCTGAACCGCCGCCTCCGCCAGAGCCACCCGCACCGGTTCCGCTTGAGGCTTGACTGCCGGCGTCTCCGTTTCCTCCATCTGCCTCAATTGAGCCGTTAACGATGATTGAATCCGCATAAATTTGGATGTATCCGCCACCGTTCCCTCCGGTAACTGCAGAATGTGAACTGCTTGAGACGCCGCCACCTTGGCTTCCACGCTCGGTTCCGTTTCCATAACTTGAGCCGCCTGAACCACCGTTTGTACCGCCACCGCTGCCGCCTGTTGCACCATGTCCCGCGCCGCCGCCACCATCGTTTCGACCGTTGCTTTGTGTGGTTGTGCTGGTTCCCACACCTGTACCTCCTGCAACAAGGTCGTCCGCTTCGATATAGGTCCCTTGACCGACGATCAGCGTGTTGACATAGAGGGTTAAGTCACCTGTCGCAACAATTGAGCCGCAAGAAGAAAAACCGCAAGCAAGTTCCAAAGTATCGTATGCGTGGACACCACTCAAACTGATGCTGTTGAGTAAGAAGGAGGAATTTGTACCCGCTTGAGGTGGGCCTGCACTAGCACTCTGCAGGGAAATGGCTGAGCCATCAGATACCGTTCCGTTCGTGGTGCCGTTCAAGCCCCCGTTTGCGATTGAGTACATTTGGGTAGAACTTACCTCGTCCCCTTCCAAACTCAGATTAACAGACCCTGAAGTCATTGAATACCCTGCCTCGAGTGGAATGTAGACTTGTACTGCGTCTCCCACTTGTTTGGATTCTTCGGTTAGTCCGTAAGTAAAAGTGGATGAAGATACGTTGCTCACGTGGTTGTACTTTGGTTCATCCTCAAGCGTTGGTTGAATTGTTGACTCTTGGCATAACGGCAATATTGCGCTTCCGATGAAGAGGAAGACGAGGAAACTCGTGATTAAAACCCGTGATTGCATATTCACTGCGACAGCCTGTTAGTTAAGAATGTACACGCGTAAATGCACAACTTCACCATTCATTATTCAGGGAAACTGTTTTTGTTGTACCGCCCTTAGCAAGGCCATGAGCAGCGAAGACTGGACCGTTGAAGAAGCACTAAACAATCTAAATCAAGCCATTAGCGACAAAGGAATGTCAGTTGAATCCTTCTTTGAAGAAATTGATGCAGACGGCGATGGTTCAATCAACGGACCAGAATTGCACAAAGGCATTCGCTCCATTGTAGGCGACCTTCTTTCCCCTGGGCAAGTGTCTCAAATCATCAAGGCCTTTGATGAAAATGAAGACCACCGAATTGACCTGAGTGAACTCAAAACTGCTCTATCAGGAAACGGTTCTAGCGAAGAAGAATGAACTGACCTCAGCCACAAAACCCATCTCGGCGAGTGCTGAGGTAATCTTTCACGAGACGTTGATAACATCAGCCATCGGTATGAGGTACAATCCTTTAATGGAGCCAATTCCTCGGAGGAACAATGAAAACCCAATCCGCCATTCTGCTCGCCCTTCTCATGGCGACATGTTCCCTTTCGGGCTGCTTTGGGGCAGAAGAATCCGAAGAGGAGAACAATGCTTTGTCGGTTTGGACCTTTCAGAAGGAACCTCTAACTTGGTACCATACGGAAGGAGCACAAGATGCATGGGGTGACGACTCGGTCTCATGGAGTGCTCGAAACGCACCACAGCCAGCTTCAGGGACCTACTACGGCATCGGCATGTCAACCTTCGAACCAACCATGGGAATTACTCTAACCGACACGCTCGTCATGAGTTCATACGGGAATGGACCCGGAGGTTCAACTGCAATCGTTTCTTGTGACCTGATCGGTATGCTAGAGACCTTGGACTACTCGTGTGAGAACGTCTACAATCCGCTTATCCCAGTTGTCAATTCCAACGACCCTTACATCTACGTTGACCCGTGGACTGGACGAATCATGAAATTTGACATGCACGCTCTTCTTGGAATGACAGTGGAATGGTCCGATAACGATGGAGACAGTTGGACCGGACCAAGTGTAGCAACGCAAGCCTACTCGGTTCAAGACCACCAAACCATCGCCAGCAGCAACATGCCTGCACTGCTCCATCCAACCACTTACATGTTCTGCATTAACGGAAACGCACCCCATCCACTCTGCTCATCCAGTCAGGACGGAGGCGCAACATGGGGTCCAGAAACATCAGGTGCGCCCGTAACATGCTCATCTGGCGGTCTTTCTGCCCATTTGGTTGGTAGTATTGACGGGAATTTTTACCGAGGTAACAAAGGATGCGATGGAGAAGGATATTCGATCTTCCGAACCACCAATGCAGGTATCAGTTGGAGCGAACACCAATTGCCGACATCAGAAACAGGGACGGCCGATACATGGAATGCAGAAGAGGCACAGGTCGAAGTTGACTCTGAAGGAAACGTACACGCAATGTGGATGGGACTTGACAACATGCCTTACTGGTCCTACTCTGTTGACCAAGGTGATACGTGGTCAAATGCTTCAATGATCGCTCCACCCATCAATCTCTCAGGAACTGGATTTCCCGTAGTTGTTGCAGGCGACCCCGGAACAGTGGCGTTTGGCTATGTGGGCGAAGCAAACGGTGATGAGGAAACATGGAACGCTTACTTGACCTACGCTACCGACGCATTCAACGAAACACCGCTCTTTACTACTGTTCAACTGAACCATGAAGACGACCCGATTGACACCGAACCAGATTGTGGATACAACCGATGCGGTGGTTTGGGAGATTTCTTGGACATTCGTGTTGATGCATACGGCAGAACGTGGTTTGCTCTCTCCCATAATTTGGCGGATAAGGGCATTTTTGCAACCTTTGCAACAGGCCCAAGTCTTCGTGGAGATACGCTCACTGCCCTAGAGCCAATGCCCTTGGGTGGAATGGCTACACTTTGACGGCGCCATCAGCCTCACAAAGAGGACGGCTTGCGCGGCAACTTACGTTTCCGACTGTCCCGAAAGGATGATTTTAATCGGTTTAGAAGGTGAGGACTTTCTCTGATTCAACGACCCATTGAGCACATGCTGCCATGGTCGATTTGAGAGATTCGTCGTAGTAGGGTTGTCCTTTGTAGAGGCCGCAGCGGTTCTGGCATGTACCACAGACACGAACTTCAACGCCACCAGCATTGAGGTCCTTGAGCATCTGAACCATGTCTTCATTTCCTTCAGGGATGGTAATACCATCTCGTGCAAGGTCAACGGAATCGTTCATGAGAAAAATGCGAACTTCTTCACCATCGTTGTGAAGTTGACGGGCAAGGCGAAGTGCATTCCATGTCACGTCAGTTCCATCGTAGGGTTGTTGGTTGAGAATCATCATAATGGCCATGGTTGCTGGAAGTATCGCCAATCCATAAACGATAGGGATTCGGAAACGTGGGGAATCTTACCAAACACACCTTCAAAAGCCAATGATTGTATTCGCCTCTATGGCCCCACTACCCTTGTTTGTCCTACCAATGGTTTTGATGCCCGGTGAAATCCAAGAACTACGAGTTTTTGAGCCAAGGTACCGTCAAATGTTGGACGATTGTCTTCTTGACGAACGAAACTTCGGCCTCGTACTCAACGACCCCTTCAACCACACGAACCACTGGGACAGTCCTCAAACTCACGGCTGCGAGGCTGAAATTCTTCATCACGAAACCAAAGGCAGCAACCACTTTCTCAAGATTGTAGGCCGACGGAGATTCACAGTGAGCGAAGTGATTGCGCCCGCTCTACCTCCGTTTGACCATCCGATGATGGACCCGCTCACCAATGCCGAAGGTGTTGACCCTGATTTGCAATCGATGTTGGAATTTATTCCCGATGATGTAGGCCATACAAAGCTCTACATCAGTGCTGAAGTAGAATATATTGACCCGCTGGAAGATACTTCGGAGGAACAGCAAGAACGACTCAAGGAACTAGCAAATCACGTGATGATTCGTATTGCATCTCTTCTGAGTATTGAAGACGATTCCGTCCAAGAATGGATTCAGCAAGCACCAGTGATGGAAGTCATCGATAGTGACAGAGATACTGCCTTCGCAGTGACTGCCTTGCTCATCAGCGACCTGGATACAAAGCAACGAATATTGGGCAGTGAGGGAATTGACGAGGCCATCAACCATCTTAATGACCACCTCAATGCCTTCCTGGAAGAAGAGTAACCAGCAAGAGTCTGTGTATTGATGTGGGTCCTGGAAGGCAACGGTCTCCGTACGTAACCCTAGGGATGAATAGGACGGACTGCAACCCCTCGTGAATAGATACCATGTGCACAAGGGTATTATGGTGAACCCCTCGTAATCATAAGTAAACCACTTATT
>Ga0206677_10001541_pt1 | contig 21209 bp, 6 predicted proteins | sample M130m12015metaG_FD_155475 | JGI IMG/M metagenome (GOLD analysis project Ga0206677, IMG submission 155475) | Ammonia-oxidizing marine archaeal communities from Monterey Bay, California, United States - M1 30m 12015 | ecosystem: Environmental > Aquatic > Marine > Intertidal zone | place: USA...
TTTTAAGGAGCAAAAACATGACATCTAATGTAACTTTAACTGCAGGCCAAAAAGCATTACAAATTAATCTTGATGATTCCATTTATGGTTCATTTGTAGAGATTGGTGCTGGACAAGAGGTTGCTCGTAACTTCTTTAGAGTTGGCTCTGCATCTACTACTATTGCAAAAACAATGTCAGCTTATGATAAAGATTTTTCTGATGCAATTTACGGTAAAGAAGAGGAAGGAAGGTATGTTTGCAAGGCAAGGCTAGAAAAAATGTTAGATCATGAATATGATTTACTTGAAGAAAGATTAGACAGAAAAAATCATATAAATACAAAGTTTTTCACTTTTGCTGATACTGTTTCTACTATTAACTATTCCAAAACTGTACAAGGGTATGGTTGGATTGGGTTAAGATTTCAAAGAACTCCTGATGAAAAACCTTCTGACTTTATTTTGCATGTAAAATTGAATGATCAAGATGCAAAATTACAGCAAGAAACAGTAGGAATTATTGGAACCAACTTGCTTCATGCTTGCTTTACTCAGAACGACCCTAAAATTATCTTAAAAAGTCTTTATGATAATTTAAGTATAGATCAATTTGAGATAAATATGGTTGAAGTTGTGGGACCTGCATTTGAAAATATTGACAATAGATTATTGAGTTTAACACTAGTGAAAGAACGAATGACTAATGCAGTTATATTCACTCCTGATGGCGTTAACCAACAACCTTCAGATATACTTTATAGGAAAAATATCCTTACAATGAGAGGCAGTTTTAGGCCTGTTACTAAGGTTAATATTGACATGCTTGAAAAAGGGCTTGCTAGTTTTAAAGAAAATAGAAAAATAAATGAAAAAGACATACAGATTCTTTTTGAAATCACTTTAAGTAATTTAAAAGCAGATGGAGAGGTTAATGAACAAGATTTTTTAGATAGAGTTGATATTCTTTGCTCATTAGGTTATACTGTAATGATTTCTAACTATAGAAAGTTTTATAAAATTATAGAATATTTATCTCAGTTTACTAAATCTAGGATGGGACTTATATTGGGAGTAGATAATTTAGTCGATATGTTTGAAGAGCAATATTACCGGAACTTAAATGGTGGAATTATGGAGGCATTTGGTATTATTTTTACTAGAGACATCAGGTTTTACCTCTACCCATACAAACCAACAGAAAATACTGAATTATTAAATAGCAATAATATTCCAATTCACCCAAGAGTTAAGGGTTTATACAACTATCTCCACAGCAATGGACGTATTGAAGATTTAAATTTTAACCCTGATGTTCTAGGAATATTCTCTAGGGAAATTCTAAAAAGAATTAGAGCTTGTGAAGTAGGAACTTGGGAAGATTCTGTACCACATGGTGTAGCTGAAATTATTAAAGAAAAGAATCTATTTGATTCATCAACTTGCAATCTTTAATTAATACTACAAAATACAATAAAAATATATAATGAAAAGACTACTAATTGCACTTTTAATCATTCCAACTTTATTACTTGCACAAGATAAACAAAAGGAAACAACTGAAAAAACAAAAGTTGATGCTTGGTCGGGAGCAACTGAAAAATATAAAAAAGAAGTAAAATTCACAGGCTATTTATCTGGTAAAGTTAAAGATAATGATAATAAAAAAGTATTAGAATATGCCACAGTAAGCTTAACTCATAAGAAAACCAATAAACTTATTGAAGGAACTATTACCGACAGTAAAGGAAGATTCGTTTTTGAAAATATAAATGTTGGAGAATATATTATTGGAATAAGTTTTATTGGATTTGAAAATAAACAAATTGAAGTAAAAACTTCAAAATCAAAACCAGACTTTAAAGACAATAATATCACACTAAATCAAAATTCAAAATTACTAAGCGAAATTAATATTGAAGAAGAAAAAGCAATTTATGAAACTAGAATAGATAAGATTATTTACAATGCAGAACATGATTTAAACGACTCAGAAAATGATGCAACTGATGTTTTAAGAAAAGCTCCTCTTCTATCAGTCGATTTAGATGGAAATGTAAGCTTAAGAGGCAGTCAAAACATCAAGTTTTTAGTAAATGGAAAACAATCATCATTCTTTTCTTCAGATGTATCAACTGCTTTACAGATGATTCCGGCTGATCAAATTAAAAGTGTTGAAGTAATTACTAGCCCTGGAGCAAAATATGATGGTGAAGGAGATGCAGGGATTATAAATATAATCACTAAAAAAACAAAAATTGACGGCTATCAACTAAGTAGTAGTGGCTCTATTGGAAGTAAAGTTAATAAGTTAGGTGCAAATTTAAAATTAGGAAAAGGTAGGTTTGGACTTTCAGCAAGAGGACGTACATATTTTAGTTGGCCAGGTAGAGTTGGGACCAACACATATGAAAGATATGATTGGGATACAATAATTAATGGCAATAGATACAATCAAAACTATCTTTATCAAGAAGGTTCATCAGAAAATTATTACAATGGATACAGAGGAAATATTAGCGCTTTTTATGATTTAAATGCATATAATTCTATCAATTCATCTTTTAGTTTTGGAGGTAGAATTATGCCTTTTAACGATACTATGAAAGTAGTTTATGAAAGTTATGACTCCAATCTATCATACTCTTCAGAAAATTATACTAACAAAACAGACAACACTCTAAATATGGAGTGGACTACAGATTACACTAAAACTTTTGCTGAAAATGAAGATAGAAAGTTAAGTTTCGCATTTCAGATAGGTGGTGATTTAAATGATGGAATGACAATAATAAATGAGAATGGAGATATTTCTTCAAATGCTAATGATGAAAAGGTAATAGAGCACACTTCTCAAATTGACTATATGCATCCTTTAGGAGATCATAAGCTAGAAATAGGAACAAAACTTATTATTAGAAATAAAGAGATGGTTTACTCCAACCTATCCGAAGCTATTTATTCTAATGCAGATGTATTTAATTATTCCCAAAATGTTCCATCAACTTATGTATCAACTGAAATAAATTTACCTTACGGATTAGGACTTAAAACTGGATTAAGATATGAGCAAACAATCCTAAATGGTTCATGGGATAATAACTCAACTGATAACTTTAAAGAATCATATTATAACTTTTTACCTAACATAGTTTTATCTAAATCATTTAGTCCTATGCGATCTATTAAATTTAGTTATAACAATAGAATAACAAGACCAGGTGTTAGACAGATTAATCCAAACTCAAATAGTAATGACAGTAGAAATATAACAATTGGTAATCCTAGTTTAAGCCCTACTCTTACAGAACAATTTGAAATTGGAATAAATAGATTTGGTAAAATAACTCAAGGTAGTTATCAAGTTTACTACAAACACTCTACTGATGTAATTGAAAAATTGTTAAATATTGAAGATGATATTTCCACATTAACTTACAGAAATATTGGTGAAACAAAACAATATGGAGCTTCTTATTTTGGATCAATACGAATTAATAAATTTACTTTTAGAGGCTCACTAAATCTTTATCAATATACAGGTAGAGATGCAAGTTTAGGATTTAATGATTGGACAGATCCAGTATTACTTTATAGCTATAGCGTGGGAGGAAATGTTAAATTAGGAAATGACTGGAAAGCTGAAACTTTTGGTTTTTTTCGTTCTCCTTCTCAAAGTTTACAAGGGTCAACTACTACATTTAGCATGATGAGTTTTGGTATAAAGAAAACTTTCAAAAACAAAAGAGGCTCATTAGGCATTAGAGTTATTGAGCCATTTAAAGCAAACAAAGATTTTACAACTGATCTTAGTGGAGAAAACTTCACCCAGAAATCTGTAAGATCAATTCCATTTCGTTCATTTGGAATAAGTTTCAAATATACTATTGGGAAATTAAACTTTAAATCTTCGAACAAAAAAACATCAATTAAAAATGATGATGTAAAAGAAGAAAGTAGTGGAGAGTTTTAATATTTAATTGAAAAAAAATAATTAGTAAGAGACAAAGAAGCAATATTCCAAATACTACCATTTAAATTAGAATTTGCTAAGATACTATGCCATAACTTTTACCACTTATTGCTGCTAAATAACGCAAAATAATTTTTTATTTATTTATTTATATTTATGAAATAATATATTTTAAAACATCAACAGAACTTAGTTGTTTGATTTTCAATAATTTGTTTCATTTTATTAATTTTTATAATGCACGTAAAACAAGAACAAGTTTATGCAAAACATAAATTATATTAGCAAATTGTTTTAAACAACTTGATGTTAAAAAAATATATATATATACTACTTGCGGCTTTAGTCTTATTATTTTTCAGTTCTGAAAGTAAGGGGCAATGTACTTTAACATACACTCCAAATAACTGCTTACAAATTGGTCAAACCATCACATTTAATATTTCGTCATTTGGAGGTGGGGCTATAACTGACCCATCTGGACAAGACATTCAACTACCAAATGCTCCAACAACTTTTAATGTTACACTAAACTATGCTGGAACTTACATTGTATCTGGATACTATAACGGCCCTTGTAACTTTTCTTTTGAAGTAATCTCTCAGCCTGTAACCTTATCAGTAAACTCTAACTCAACACAAGTTTGTACAAATGGTAGTATTGATTATTCATCACTTGGTATAAATATTACAAACGCCACAGGAAATGTAACATATTATTGGGAGCTACCTAACGGACAAAACTGGACAGGACTCACACCTTACCCTATACCTACAGGTCAGAATAATGTTACATTAACAATAATTGATGATGCCACAGGATGTTCTAATTCAGAAACTATTAGTTTAACCTATCAAAGTACTAATGCAGATGCATCTTTTGTATCATCTGTAAATACAATTAATTGTCCAGGGCAATCTGCAACTTTTACAGCAAACAATATTAATACAAGTTTATATTCATATAGTTGGGAAATTGATGGAGCCCCAATAAATGGAGGAGCTAATGGAGTTCTTAGCACTAATTTATATCCTAACGGAAATAATGTTCCCGTTACTCTTTTTGTAGAAGATCTGTCAAATGGATGTATAGTGCAGCAATTACAAACATTAAATGTAAATACACCTAATTATGTAGCACTTGACACTACTGTTTCAAATTATGACCAACAAATAAATGCTTTTGTTTATTGTGAAAATGATAGTACAATCTTAGATACACTTTACAATATCTTTAGTAACACTTCTGGAATAGATACAGTTTTTATTTACAATGGATTTACGCAAGAAACTTACACTTCAGGATTTGATGAATATTGGATAAATATATCAGAAAGTGTAAATTCAATACAAGTTATAACTATATTTTCAGGAGGGTGCCCTACTGATACCATTAATTATAATGTACTACATAATCAGTCTACAAGTAATTTAAATGTTAATTTTGGTAAATGTACACAGTCTAACTTATGTCTTGGAGATACGGTTAATTATTTTATTGACCCGCAGCAATTTCAAATGTCCTTAAATGCAGTTGTACATTTTGTGATAAAATGCAATAATTCAAATATCGATACAATAACATGGAACTATGCTGACTTCCAGCAAAACACCTATTTAGTTGATGCTGATTGCAACCCGATAACTCCTGATATAGAAAAAATAGTGTTTCCTTATGTATATGAGGAATCCTCTTGTGGATGTTATTTCTATGATGATGCTCTAGGTGACATCTATGATAAATATAGAATTATCCCAATATTTGAATCATATTGCGATACTATTCCTATGACTCTGGGTTTACTTGAATATATTCCACCTAATCCAACAGCTATATTCAATGTTCCTGATAGTATTTGTCCAGGAGGTGTTGCCACTATTTCAAACAATTCTAGTTTTGGATGCACTGACCCAGCATCATTAGATCCAAATTATAATTCTAGTAATGCAAACTACAATCAATTAGCACCTACTTTCTTCTATGATTGGGGAAATTGTAATAGCAGTACATACACACCAACACAAAGTCAATACAATTCAAATAATTATAATAATTCAACAAATACATATAATAATCCTGGTATTTACCATCTAGAGTTATCAGCTATAAATTCTTGTGACACAATAACCTTCATTGACTCAATCACAATATTCCCAAAACCAGAGGTGTTTTTTACTGCAGATTCTGTTTGTCTAAATCTGATTACTCCATTTACATCAACTGCTAATGCGGCATCTGCTACACAATATACAATACCTTGTTCACCTAATAATATAATAATAAATGTACCTTCAGGCTTACCACTTGTACCTTCTAGTTTAAATAATAATACTGTATATCAATGGGATATACAGGGAGGAAGCTATGTGAATGGGACATCTGATACATCTCAACACCCACAATACATATTTAATAATTGTGGTAACCATATTGTAAGTTTAACAGTTACTGATAGCTTAGGTTGTGATAGTACTTATACTGACACAGTCATAGTTTACGAACTGCCTTCTCCTAACTTTAGCGTAGCGCCAATCTGTGAAGGTGACTCTACTTGTATTGATGATTTATCTGAATTTAATACAGATAATAATTGTTTCGGACACCCTTTAAATAATTGGACATGGAATATTTCTAATTATTCAATTACTACCACAACTGGTACTACTCAAAATTCTGGGAATGTATTTGATACCACTTTTAATTCTCTTACAGACTATTGCCTTGTTATAGAACAGGAATGTGATTCTTCAACAATATCTTACGACTACAATATCACATTAGTTTTAAAGGATACTTATGGCTGTATAGATAGTTTATCAAATACCACTACAGTATTTTGCAAACCAATAGCAGACTTTAATTTCTCAGGTGGATGTATAGGAAACCCTAGCAATGGGAATGTTTATTTTAACAATACTTCTGCTCCACAATCAGGCGTTAATTGGATTTGGGATATGGGTGGAACTGGGACATATCAAGGAGGAACAAATAGCACCTCTAAAAATCCAATATTTAATTATAATTCAACTGGAAATTACAATGTAACTTTAATATTAATAGGTCCTGACTGTAATGATACTATTACAAAAACTGTTACAGTTTGGGAAAACCCTATAGCTGATTTCACAGCAACTACTGTTTGTAATGGAGATACAACTGACTTTACTAACCTATCATCTCAAGGACCATCTCCTTCTGCAACTATTGCTTCTTACAATTGGAATATGGATGGAACTGGTACTTATGTAAACGGCACAAGTAGTACTTCTCAAAACCCAAGCTATATATATGATGACTGTGGACCACACAATGTGACACTTATTGTTACTGATAATAACGGGTGTACCAATGAAATAATTATAAGTGTAGATGTATACTGTAACCCAGATGCTAACTTTAATGCCCTACCACTTTGCTTTGATGACCAACCAATGGTATTTACAGATCTGTCAACTAATGGTAGTGGAACAATCAATGGATGGGACTGGAATATAAATGAAACTGGAAATTATCAGAACCCAACAAATAATACTTCTCAAAATCCATTGTACACTTTTGATAATTGTGGAATATCTAATGTACAATTAATTGTTACGGATGACAACTCATGTTCTGATTCAACAACAATAGCTGTAGAAGTATACTGTGAACCAGTAGCTAGTTTTTCTTATCTACCAGAATGTGTTGGAGAAAACACCCTATTTACAAGTACATCAATATCTGATGGAAATATCACTAATTCGTACTGGGATATGGGTGGAACTGGGACATATCAAGGAGGAACAAATAGTACCTCTAAAAATCCAATTTTCCTATATGATAATTGTGGAACTTATACTGTTACTTTAATAATTGTGGATGATAATGGGTGTAATGACACTACTTTACAAACAGTTGATGTCTATTGTGAACCTATAGCTGATTTCACAGCAACTACTGTTTGTAATGGAGATACAACTGAATTTACTAACCTATCATCTCAAGGACCATCTCCTTCTGCAACTATTGCTTCTTACAATTGGAATATGGATGGAACTGGTACTTATGTAAACGGCACAAGTAGTACTTCTCAAAACCCAAGCTATATATATGATGACTGTGGACCACACAATGTGACACTTATTGTTACTGATAATAACGGGTGTACCAATGAAATAATTATAAGTGTAGATGTATACTGTAACCCAGATGCTAACTTTAATGCCCTACCACTTTGCTTTGATGACCAACCAATGGTATTTACAGATCTGTCAACTAATGGTAGTGGAACAATCAATGGATGGGACTGGAATATAAATGAAACTGGAAATTATCAGAACCCAACAAATAATACTTCTCAAAATCCATTGTACACTTTTGATAATTGTGGAATATCTAATGTACAATTAATTGTTACGGATGACAACTCATGTTCTGATTCAACAACAATAGCTGTAGAAGTATACTGTGAACCAGTAGCTGAGTTCGGTGTTGATTCAACTTGTTTAGGTGACACAACTTTTTTTACTGATTTATCATCTCCAGTAGGTAATATTATTAGTTGGTATTGGGATTTTGATGACCCTCTATCAGGTATTAATAATACTACCACAACACAAAGCCCATCACATTTCTATCAAAATACTGGTTTATATAATGTTCTTTTAGTAGTCACTGATATTAATGGATGTATAGATAGTACTTTAAATTCATTTATTGTTAGACCAAATCCAATTGCATTATTTACAGCTAACACTGTCCTTGTTGGGAACCCCACAACTTTTACAAATCAATCTTCCATTATCACACCCTTAGGTGGTCAGATATTAAGTTGGAATTGGAACTTTGGCGACCCTTTATCTGGAACCAACAACACAAGTCCTCTAGAAAACCCTTTACATACATTTAGTAGTTGTGATACTTTCTTAGTCTCATTAACAGTAATTGATGAGTATGGATGTGATAGTACTTTTATTGACACAGTATTAAACTTTTGTGTTCCAAACGCTAACTTTAATAATGATACTGCTTGTGCTGGAGAATCTACTTATTTTACAGATCTTTCTAGCTCTTCTGGAACTATTATATCCTGGTCATGGGAATTTGGAGATGGAAATACATCTCCAGATCAAAATCCTATATATCTATACAGTAACCCAGGAAGCTATAATGTAACTTTAATAATCATGGATAATAATGGGGGAACTGATACAATAGTCCAGACTGTCATTGTAAGACCAAACCCAACCGCATTATTTACTGTAGATACAGTCTGTGTAGGGTTTAATACACAATTTACTGACCTATCTACAATCGTATCTCCTCTTGGAGGAGTAATAACAGATTGGGATTGGAGTTTTGGAGACCCTCCTACTAATGGAACTTCTACTGTTACAAGTCCATCATACCCATATGGAAACTTTGGAACATTTAATGTACAACTAATCATTACAGATGAATATGGATGTATAGATTCTATTACAAATCCTATTGATGTAAACCCAGGGCCTATTGCAGCATTTACACATGATACCGTTTGTGAGGGAATAGCTACAACATTTACAGATTTATCATCTACAGTACCACCACTGGGAGGTCCTATTGATACCTATCTATGGGAATTTGGTGATCCAGCAGCAGGAACTTCTCCACTACCAAACCCTACATATACATATGCAAATGCAGGAATATATATCGTAAATCTAACGGTAACTGATATTAATGGATGTCAAGGATATTATAGTGATACTATAATTGTAGATACAATTCCTATTGCTAACTTTAGTGCAACAGAAGTATGTCATACATTACCTACTGCATTTACAGATCAATCTACAAATACTTCTGGAACAGTTATAGCATGGAACTGGGACTTTGGAGATGGAATAGGATTCTCTAATTTACAAAATGATACCTATACATATCTAAGCCCTGGAAGTTATACCGTAACATTAACAGTAACTGATGATAATGGATGTTCTGACACATGGGATAGTGTAATTGTAGTAAGACCAAACCCAACCGCATTATTTACTGTAGATACAGTCTGTGTAGGGTTTAATACACAATTTACTGACCTATCTACAATCGTATCTCCTCTTGGAGGAGTAATAACAGATTGGGATTGGAGTTTTGGAGACCCTCCTACTAATGGAACTTCTACTGTTACAAGTCCATCATACCCATATGGAAACTTTGGAACATTTAATGTACAACTAATCATTACAGATGAATATGGATGTATAGATTCTATTACAAATCCTATTGATGTAAACCCAGGGCCTATTGCAGCATTTACACATGATACCGTTTGTGAGGGAATAGCTACAACATTTACAGATTTATCATCTACAGTACCACCACTGGGAGGTCCTATTGATACCTATCTATGGGAATTTGGTGATCCAGCAGCAGGAACTTCTCCACTACCAAACCCTACATATACATATGCAAATGCAGGAATATATATCGTAAATCTAACGGTAACTGATATTAATGGATGTCAAGGATATTATAGTGATACTATAATTGTAGATACAATTCCTATTGCTAACTTTAGTGCAACAGAAGTATGTCATACATTACCTACTGCATTTACAGATCAATCTACAAATACTTCTGGAACAGTTATAGCATGGAACTGGGACTTTGGAGATGGAATAGGATTCTCTAATTTACAAAATGATACCTATACATATCTAAGCCCTGGAAGTTATACCGTAACATTAACAGTAACTGATGATAATGGATGTTCTGACACATGGGATAGTGTAATTGTAGTAAGACCAAACCCAACCGCTGATTATATTCTAACAGACAACTGTTGGCCAACCGAACCTTTATGTACAAATATATTATTTGATCTAGATGGAAACTCATCTGTAGCACCTTTGGGTGGTACTTTAGATTTTAGTTATTGGATACTAGACGGACCCCCACCAGTATCAATACCATATGTTAATACATATTCAACTTCATTTACACCAGCAGGGCAACATACAATACAATATATAGTAGAAACAGAATACGGATGTTTAGATACAACATCCATTGACACGGTGGATGTAGTAGATATTCCTATATGTAACTTTGAAGTAAATGACACTTTATGTGTTAATGATACTACTATATATGTAGATACAAATTTAAGTACTGGATATATTCTTAACTATGAATGGAATATTTACGACTCTAGTGGTACGCAATTAGTTTGGACATCAGGAACTTTAAATTGGGTAAATGGAGGTGCGAATATACCTGCTTTCCCTGAATTATTCCAAGCATTTACCGATACTAATTATATAATATCATTAACCGTAAGTAATTGTTGTGGTAGTTCAACTTGTACTGATACAATAGTAATACAACCATTACCAATTATTGGTGCAGGAATATATACAAGCCCAAACTATATTGCAACAAACAATACAACCACGATTAACTTAAACTCATATATAGATACAATTAATACAAGTAGTATTACGATAGACTGGGGCGATCCTGCCAATCCTCCTAATACGCAAACAGTAACGCCAAATACCTCACAACCTTATTGGCCATATGTAACACATACTTACCCTAATACAGGAACATTTATTATTACTATTACAGCTTCTAATAATTGCGGATCTACTGACACAACACTAGAAGTGGAAGTAGTTGGAAATGCATTATATTCTGACTACATACCACCACCACCTGCATGCGTTGGGGAGGTTTTCTTATTTGAAGAGACATCATTTCCTCATCCAAATACAGAAGTATACTGGTGTTTTGATTGGAATCCTTCAACAGGAAGTTGTGCTCAAGCTAATTCTCCGTTATGGATTCCGTATGTATTAGGTGATATAGTTACTCATACATATACAGATCCTGGAGAATACTTGGTATATCACAAGGTACAAGATATGATATTAGGGCAAGGATTTGCAGACACAACTGTTCATTCTGTTGTAGTGCATCCAAAACCTACAGCTGTTATAGATTCATGTGAGAACATTTGTCAAGATGTTGAGAGGACTTGGACGCATAGCTCATGGATTGATAGCTTATCGACACCAAATTATACACAGCAAATAATTGGAACAAATTGGTATATATATGACGATCAAGATAATCCTTTATATAATATATCATCGAACAATTTAACATACACATTTAGCCTAGCAGGTAATTATAAAATTATTCTTGAGTTAACTTCCAATAATAACTGTGTCGATTATGATACTTGCTTGATAGAAGTTTATGAGTTACCTCAAGCTGATTTCTCTATTATTCCAGATTCATCATGCTTAGGAAATGGATTGACTTATTTTGATGGTAATAATTCTTCAAACGGGAGTGGTATAATAAACCTTTGGGAATGGGACTTCACTTCAAATGCAATACCAAGTACAGGAAATGGAGTACTAACTTCAGCAGAATTTCTAGTTAATGGAAATTGGTTGATAGATTTAGTTGTTACTGATAATTTTGGATGTAATTCAACAGTTACTGATACTGTCATTATCAACAACTCAATGACAGCATTCTTTACTTCTTCAACTGAATGCTTTGGTACACCAACTTTATTCAATAGCTCCTACCCTTTAAGCTCTCCGAATGCTAATAGTTGGTTTTGGGAATTTGGGGATGGAAATATATCTACAGAACAAAACCCAACTCACATTTATAATTCACCTGGAAATTATTTAGTAACACTAAGTATTTTTGATAACACCTACTCTGACAGCACCGACTGTATGGATATTTGGACTGACACAGCGCATGTTTACACACTACCTATTGCAGGATTCACTACAGATACAGTATGCTGGCAAAATGCTACACAATTTACAGACAATTCAACTATAGGTGAGCCAGGATCAAATTTATTATTTACTAGAGATTGGTATTTTGATGCAGATAATACAATTGATGCAACAACAATAAACCCTTCAAATATCTTTGATACTTGTGGCTTAGATATATATAATGTGACCTTAGGAGTATATGATAATAATGGATGTTATGATGAAACTACTGAAAGCATTACGATTTCATGTCCTCCTGTAGCAGGCATAACTATAGATACTGTTTGTTTTGGAGAAAGTACTCTTTTAGAAAGTACATCCATCCCAGGCACTTTTTCAATTGTAAATTATCAGTGGTATAATGCATCTTTAGGTAATTATTTCCCTACATCAAATACAAATATTGATTACGCAACATATGTATTTGCTAATATTGGAATTCAAGATTCATCACAGTTAATTATAGCTGATCCATTCGGTTGTAGTGATACTGTTGTTGCATATGCTTATGTTAGAGATAATCCAAATGCTTCTTTCTATACCATTGATACTAATTATTGTCAAAATACTCCAATTAACTTTTTTGAAGAAAGCTTTACAACAGGAAATATTCAAGTTGTAGATTGGACATTCCAAAATGGAACTCCAAGTACAAGTACAATAAATAATCCTACAGTTTCATTTCTATCATATGGAAACTGGATGGTTGAGCTTTATGTTGAAGATGAGTTTGGTTGTTATGATGATACAATTGCATTTATTGAAATAGACAACTTACCCAATGTTGATTTTTCATGGGTTGACGCTTGTGCTGACACTTCAATTTGTTTTACAGATTTATCAACACAATCAGTTAGTGGTAATCCTTTAATGCAATGGGACTGGGACTTTGGTGATGGGTTAAATAGTGATAATATGAATCCATGTCATCCTTTTGATTCTGTAAATGAGTTCACGGGTGATTGTATAGAAACAATACTTACGATTACAGATTCATTAGGCTGTACAAATTCACAATCTTATAACACAATTACAATTCACCCTTTACCAAATGTTATGCTTTCTGTTGATAGTGGGATATGTCAAGGGGACTGTTTTATTATAGAAAATTTTACTCAATTTATAACTGACCCTTGTATTTCTGATCAAGTATCTAATTTAATTTGGTATTTTAATGGTGATTCCATATCTGTTTTTGACTCAACAAATTATTGTCCACCATTTAATCTACCAACAGAGACTACACATTATTTTACTTTAGAAGTATTTACAAATTGGGGATGTTCTTATGAAGAAACTGTAGATGTTGAGTATTGGAAAATACCTAGTATTACTAGAACAGTCGATTATCCTAATGGTCAATGTGGAGATATTATCCCTTTTGATTTTAGTATGACTACTGATGCTGATTCTACGTCAGTTTCAATAAACGACCCAGAAGATTCAGGTCATTTTCCAAATTCTCCTTACATAAATAATCCAAACTTTAGTGTAACCACTAATCATGTGGGTGTTTTCAATTTAAATATTTATTTAGAAAATTATAGGTGCTCGATAAATGATACCTTAACAGTAAAGGCTTTTCCTAATCCAGTGGCAAATTTTTCACCAATGGAATATCTTTTCTGCTTTGATGAAGATACTATCATAAATTTTGAAGATTTGTCATATATACCAAATAAAGATATTTTTGAAACCTATATCCCATATTCAACGGATATTAATAGTTGGAAATGGAACCTTGATACCGTGGGAAGTAATGATATTATTATTCTTCAAAATCCTTCTGCACTATTTTATGATTTAAATAATAGTGCTACAGAATATATAACACACTTAATTGTTGAAACAAATTATGGTTGTATTGCAGATACTCATGGAACAATAACTGTACTTCCAACACCCAAAGCTAATTTTGTAACACCTGTTCAGGATTTACCTAATTATGGCACATACTTATTGGATGGTACTATTTCAACTACATCTAGTGGAGGATATGCAAATCCTGATCTTTATAATTACGAATGGATTATAGATGACGGTCCAAATGATATTGTTAATATTTACAATTCATATGACAGTAATGGAAATCAATATTTGCCATCTCCTGATTCCTTATATTATCAGTTTAATTACTTCCTTTATGGAGAAAATGATTATACAAAAATTTGCTTAGAAGTTAGTAATAAATTAAATATACCATTAGGATTAGTTAAAGAATGTATATCTGATAACTGTAAACCCGTAAAGATTGAAGCTTGGGGCCAACTCTTTGTACCTAACGCTTTATACCCTGAATCTGGTGATGAAGGTTCCAGCTTATTTTTACCTAAAGGAAAATCACTAATTGAATATAACTTACAAATCTTTGATAAGTTTGGGAATCTTCTCTGGGAAAATGATGAATTAAATATTAATGATGGGTCCCCAAAAGTGGGTTGGGATGGCATATCAAATGGGACTAAACTACCTCAAGGAACTTATGTATGGAAAATAAAAGCTGACTTTATTAACGGTCCATGGCATGGAATCGATAATGAAAATAAAAAGACAGGAGTAGTATATTTGATAAGATAATGAGAAAACAAATAATTATATTAATAATGTCTTTAATTTCTAGCATAGGATATGCTCAAGATCCATCATTTTCTCAAATTGATATTTACTCAATGTACATGAACCCTGCTTTATGTGGCTCAAGTGGTCATCCTAAATTCTTAACATCAAGAAGAGAGCAATGGAAAGGGATAAATGGAAATGGTAATCAAGTAGCTATTGGAGGTAACTCACCATTTACCACTTCTTTAATTGAAGCAAGTATTGGACTTTATGGAGATAAAGGAAGGAATGGTGGTGTAAAAGCATTTAATTTTGGAATCTCATACCTTGGTGAAGATAATGTAATAGACGAGAACCTTGAGGGAGGAGTTTTTATTAAAAGAGAAGACTATTCAGCATATATGTCTTTCTTATTAAAGTTAAGCAATATGAAGTCTCTTAGGAAATACGCATGGCTACAACAAAAATATATGCAATTTGGAGTTTCCTTTGGAGGTACAAATTTTGGGTTAAATACTAATAATCTAGTTTTTTCTAATATGATTGATGCTTATGGAACAACTTACCCCTTAATTACAAATCTACCATATAATAGTTTGGAAAGGAAAACATTTCCTAGATTTAGTACTGGAATTGTATTTAGTTTTCTAGGAAATAATTCATCAACCAAACAAAATAAAACTATTTTTGGATATTCATTCCAAACACTAAATGAGAACTTCCAACTTACATCTCTAATCTCAAAGAAATCTATTTTTCATTTTGAACATAAAGGAACTATACCTGTTTGGAGTCAAAAGTTAATTCCTCACTGGAAAGTATTTTATAAAACTGAACATTATAAAACAAATGAATGGGGATCAAGAAAATATGAAGTTGGCCAATCAATTGATATTGGCCAATTTAGTCCAATTGAATTAGGTCAGTTATTTAGATTTACTTCTAATTTAAATACACAAGAAAGTGACTTACATTTCCAGGCATATGTCCCATTTATTAGACTTAATTTATATGGTGTAAATCATGGTTATCAAATTTCATATATCTATTATGAATACGAAAGAGCTTTAAAAAAAGATGATTGGCTTTATGTTGGAAACACAGGATTAACTCATGAAATTAGTCTTGTAATTAACTTATGGGGTGGCAAAGGAGCTAAAGAATGTATTGAGTATGGTAGAATGCAAGAAAACGCTTTGTTTAAAGATATTAGAGAAAATGGTTTGTTAAGTAAACAAAATGCAAAAAAGAACTTTGGGAAAAGAAAAAGAAGGTAAAATAATAAAATTATAAATCTTTATTAAAGGAATACATATTAATATTAGTTAATTATTCTAGTTCCAAACAAGAAGTATTTCCTCCAATAATATGGGTCATTTATTTTACTAACCATAACTCCTTTGCTTGAAGATGTATGAATAAACTCACCATTACCAATACAAATCCCTGCATGTGTTACTAATTTAGAAGTTCTGTAAGTATTTGTAAAAAATACTAAATCACCAGCCATAAGTTCATTTACATTAAAAATTACACTTCCATATCTAGCAAAATCCTGTGCAGTTCTAGGGATATTAGTTATTCCATTTGCTTGGAATGAAACATATAATAACCCTGAACAATCAATTCCTGAATGAGATAATCCTCCCATAACATGTCTTGTTCCTTTATATGTTTTAGCCTCTTTTATAACTCTTTGCATATCCGAATAAGAAACTTTAAGGGATTGTTCTACACCTCCATTCTTGAAAGATTTAAACTTAGATGATAAATTGGCATCACTTTTAATGTAATTTTCAAACTCAGTTAACTGAGAATTTATACTTATATTTTTTGCATTACTAACTACATTAGGACTAGGTGATAAATCTAGAACTATTGCATCTTCTTCTAATTCTTCTATTGCATTTTCTATAGAAGTAATTTTATTGTTAAGCTTTTTATTTTCATTCTCCAAAGATTTTATTTCTTCAGTCAATAATTTATTTTCGCTTTTTAATAATTTAGAAGAGCTTCCGCATGAGGCTAAAATTACAGAAATTACAAATACTGTTATTAGTTTACTTTTATTCATCAGTTAATATTATTAATTCAACTCTTCTATTCTTTTCTCTTCCTTCTTCAGTATTATTTGTAGCAATAGGGTCGGTCTCTCCTTTCCAAAAAATTCTAATTCTTGATTTTTCAACCCCTTTATTGACCAAGTAGTTTTGTACTGTAGTAACTCTATTTTTTGACAATTCCATATTAAAATCATCTGTATCTTGAGAATCTGTATGTCCAATCATATAGATATTTAGCACCTTTTTGTCTGATAAATAAGTAGATACCTCATTTAAAACTAACTTTGAAGGTGTTGTTAATATATATTTATTTGATTCAAACTTAACCTCTTTAAATGCTTGATGTAAATCAGATGTATTATCTATAGTAATATAAACTGTATCTGCATCTGCATAAACTGTATCTACATTTGAGGATCCTTTAGGGCAACCATGATTTATTGCAGGTCCTCTTTCTGTTGGGCAATCATCATATGCATCTTGCAGTCCATCACCATCTGTATCAGGACAACCTTTGAATCTTGGTAATCCTGGCACTTCAGGACATTCATCTTTTTTATCTACTACCCCATCACTATCTTTATCAGGACAACCATTATTAATTTTCAATCCAAATTCCTCTGGGCATTCATCCTCACTGTCTTTAATACCATCTTTATCTTTATCAGGACAACCTTTTAAAGCTAACAACCCTGGAATTCTTGGGCAATCATCCTCTTCATCATAAATACCATCTTTGTCCCTATCATTTCGTTTACTTTTAAATTTATATGTAAAAAGTAAACCATGAGAACCTGCTGAAGGTATTCTAATAGAGGAGGTTGTAATATCATAACTATAAGCAAAATTATAATTTGTATAATTTAAACCCATTAGCAGAGCAACTGCATCACCCGTTCGATAAGTGACTCCACCCCATATAAAGTCATCATATATTGTACGCATATTTACATCAAATTGAACTGGAGTAGCTCCAATCTTTTTAATCAGTACAGATGGTTTTACCTTATATTTATTTTTCAAATCAAAATTAATTCCACCATTTAAATAGTAATGATTCTCTAATTTATTATTTATATTATTTTCACTTATATCTAAGCTACTGCCAATTATATTTGGAACTGATAAGCCAACAAAATAATCAGAATTAAAATAATAGGCAGAAGCTGTAAAGCTATTCCCCAACACCTTATCAACTCCCCCATTAATTATAGGGTCTAATACACCATCATCCTCTAATGTAATCTGGTTATTATCAAAAATATATTGCATAATTGATGCTGAACCTCCTAAAGCTAGAGAATTTTTCCCTTTTGAAGGTAAAATATATGAACCTGAAATTGTAGCATTCAGCATTGAAATTGGACCAGTTACATCATTTACAACATTGACACCTCTTTTGAATTTATGATGATTGAGATGATTGTAAGAAATTGATTGTGTTGAAGGAGCTCCTTCAAAACTTGCCCATTGTTCTTTAAGCATTATTGTTAACTCATTTTCTGTTTTTGAACTTAATGAAGCCGGATTTATTATTGCTTCATTTAACATATATAATGAATAATGAGGTAATTGTTGTGCATTAGAAACAAATGCAAATCCAACTAATAGTATTGTAAGTATTTTTTTCATTATCTTTTAATTGTTACTGTTCCGTTAAACACTTTATCTGATTCATTCAACTCTATTACATAATAATAAGTAGCAGTAGGTAAATCAACACCATTATGTTTACCATCCCAAGGGAAATCATATCCTGATGAACTGAATAATTCTTGTCCCCACCTATTGTATACTTTCACTAAAACATCAGGAAAATCACTTAAACCATATATGACCCATTCATCATGTGCATTATCATTGTTTGGTGTAAATCCTGATGGAATTTCAATACAACCATTATAGCCATCAAAATTAACTTCAATAAATTCTAATGGTAAACTACAGCCATTTGCATCTTCTATCAAAAGAGAATAAGTGCCTTTAGCCAGATTATAAATATCTGATGTAGCATCACCTGTACCCCAACCATAAGTTATTGGGCTTGTACCACCTGTAACAAATGTAGCTATTGAACCATCATTTTTTTCCTCACAACTAGTTGGAGTTACTGAATAATCAAGAGAAATAGCATCAGGCTCAGTAATTAAATATGAATAAATCATAGAGCAATTATTCGCATCATATAAATCTAAACTATAAGTTCCTGCTGTAAGGTTAAAAATTGATGAAGTACTTTCTCCATTAGACCAGCTATAAGAATAAGGAGATGTATTCCCGGATATAGAGAAGCTAATACTTCCACTAGCATCTCCATTACAACTACCAGCTTCATCAATATTTTGAACAGTTACTATTGTTGAGAAACCTATTGGCTCATCTAAAATAACTAAAGTATTTTTAGTACATCCATTCTGGTCTCTTATATCAACAGTGTAATTCCCTGCTGATAAATTATTAAATGCATCTGTACTTAGTTGATATGTAGAACCATCAATTGAGTACTCATAAGCAGGAGTTCCTCCTGTAATAGAAGAAATAGAAATCTGACCTTCATCTTCACCTTCACATAATAAATCAATTGTAGATACTGAATAAATAATGTCAGATGGCTCATTAATAGTTGCTGAAACTGAAGTGGAACAGTTATTATCATCAGTAACAGTGAGTGTATAAGTGCCAGCAAGAATATTTAATAAATCCTCATCAATAGTTAAATTTGACCAAGCATAATTATAGGATGATGTTCCTCCAGTAACTGTGATATCAATTTCACCATTACTCTCTCCAAAACAAGCAACATGTGTCGGCACATAAGTTGCTTCTAATAAATCAGGTTCATTAACTATGATAGATTCTTCATATTTACAATTATTATCATCAGTAACTATTAAATCGTAAGTGCCAGCTGTTAAATTAGAAATACTAGATGCTGTCTCTCCATTACTCCATAAGTAATCATATGGAGTTTCACCTCCAACTATTGTAAGATTAATATTTCCTGTAGTATTTCCAAAACAATCTACATCTGTTATTATTGGAGATGGGTTTGATTGAATTTCATCAGGTGAAAGAATATTAATCATTTCTTGAAGTGGACAATCATTTGCATCTTTAATCAATACTGAATAATTTCCAGCCCCTACTCCATTCAAGTTTTGTGAAGTCACAGCATTACCCCATAAAAAAGAATAATTAGGAGTTCCACCACTTACAGTTAAAACAACTGTTCCTGTATCTCCAAAACATAATAAATTAGGAGGAGTTAAACCAGTACTTAATACTGTTAAAGGCTCTGTAATATTATATAATGGTGAGTTGAGTAAACAATCATTCGCATCCTTAACAATTATTGAATATGAACCGGCACTCAGATTATCAAAATAAGCTTGTGGTTGAAAATTAGTACCATCAATTGAATATTGATATGGGGATTCTCCTCCTTCTACTTCTAAATGAATTTCTCCTGTAGCATCACCTTTACATAATACATCAACAATACTATCAGTTAACACTAATTCCGCAGGTTCTTCTATAATAATAGTATCTGTTATAGTACAATTATTTGAATCTATTAAAGAGTAAATATAAATACCGGCAGATACAGTATCTATTAATGTAGAATCTGGAATTACAATATCCCAAGAAATAAAATAAGGCTCTACTCCACCAATTAAATCAATATCAATTAAACCATCAGAGCCACCAAAACAACTAACATCTTCAGAGCTTGGTGTTGCAAACAATGAATCTGGTTGAGAAACCTCAATATTTGAAGAATCTAAACTACAACCGTTCGCATCAGTAATTGTAACATTGTAAAAACCAGATGGTAAAGAATTAATTCCTGAGGTAGTTTCTGAA
>Ga0206677_10001542_pt1 | contig 21206 bp, 11 predicted proteins | sample M130m12015metaG_FD_155475 | JGI IMG/M metagenome (GOLD analysis project Ga0206677, IMG submission 155475) | Ammonia-oxidizing marine archaeal communities from Monterey Bay, California, United States - M1 30m 12015 | ecosystem: Environmental > Aquatic > Marine > Intertidal zone | place: USA...
ACAATCCTTATGATGGGAGGGCAGGTCGCAGGGTTGCGAAAGCACCCACATGGGCGTGTAGATCAGTTGGAAGATCGCTACCTTGGCATGGTAGAGGCCCCGAGTTCAAATCTCGGCACGTCCACCACCTTCGATGACAACAGGCCCATTTCGTCGCTGGGAACGCTGGACGTCTCGCCCATGTTGTCAAGATTGAGCAAGGTCGAACCGTGCGTTCGGCGCATCAAATCATGAACCGTTTCCTCGGTGTCCACTAGGGTCACCCACTGGCCGTCAGGGTCAGCGTCTGCTGAAGCGTTGAGGTCAAGAAGCAGGGACATCATCAGTTCAGCCTCTGTTTCCTCAGGCGTCGTGGCCAGGCCAACCTTCTTGGCGAAGGCGTACTTCTTGCTCGAGGCACGGGCCAGTTGGGCCTGACGGCCCTGTTCGCCGATGTAGGCCTGAACAGAATCCGAACTCTTCCAGTCGCCGTGCGCCATCATCTCGTGCTCGGTGGCACCGGCCATGGCGAGGGCGTCACCGCTGTAGGAACGAAGACGGTGAAGGTTGAACCAGTGATGGTCAAAGCCGCATGCCACGAGCATGGACTTGAACCAGTTGGACAGCGTCGTGTGGTTCAGCGAGAAGAGGCGCTCGCCTTCGTGGGACTTGAGCAGGGCATCGAAGGACGGCCAGAACTCAGGCCACATGGCGTATTCGGTGGCTTCACCAACACGGAAGGTCTTGCTGGGATGGACCACGACACGATGTTGGTTGATTTCGCTGCGCAGGATGGCCGAGATTTCCGAGGGGGCGCTTCGTCGTCATGAGGCCCATGCGCAAAGCAGCATGAAGATTCAGAGCGATGTTGAGGTTGCCACGTCGGTAACCCGCCTTCTCTTCGCCCTTCTTCTTGCGGTCCTTCATGTTCGTGCTCACGAGCATGGTGGGGTCCTTGACGAGGTCATCGGTGTACTTCAGCAAGGTGCGCATGTCATCCGTGGACAATCGAGGCTTGGCGTCCGATGGTGCGCCACCGTCTTTTACGAGCAGTTTCCACATCTGGCCTCGCTTTTTACTGACGAAGGCCTTGAACTGGTCGATCATCAACGGAGGAACTCCGTGCAAGAGCATCCACTTGGCGAGGTGACCGCAGTTTTCTCGCAGGCTTTCGATGGCAAGGCCCTTCTCCACACGGAGGTGAACCATACGAGGGTAGAACTGTTCGGACAACCATTTGGAGAACGCCTTCCCGTCGTTGAACGAAGCGGGGGTGAAGCCGAGCACCGGTTGCAGGCGCTTGTAGGAAAACCGCTCACGACGGGAGGCGTGTGCCGTGTGAATGCCCGAGGCCATCTCGTCAAGGTGGTTCTTGACGAGCGTGCCGATACTCGGCGGGGATTCTTGACTACGCAAAAGGTCGTCTTGTGTATACGCTTCAGATTTGGCAGAGGGGCCGTGGCTGCTCATGGTGGGCGATTGGCATCATCGCATATGAAGGCGTCGCTTATAGGTTAACAGCACACCTTTCTATAGACATGAGAATGTCCATGAAAAGTCTGTTTGACATTCGGAATGTCAGAGCGCAGTATAACGACATTACTGCGACATTGGCACAGATATTGTGACATTGCTGAGACCAACAGAAAAGACGGAACGGCTAACAAACATGAAATTGCATTTCGCCAAAGCAACATTTTCATTTTGGGCGGGCAGGTTTTTGACAAGGCAGCTCATTCATCACGAGTTGAGAGGGCATCAAGTACGGCCCTACCAAGAGTTTCGGCCAAGAGAGGCGGCACTGCATTGCCGACTTGACGGAACTGACTGGCCATTGATCCTTGAAATTGAAATTGATCGGGGAAGGATTGGAAACGCGCTGCTTCACGTACCGTGATGGTCCTGTCAAGCCAAGGGTGGATAAACATGTAGCCATCCTTGGCGAGGTGCGCTACAATAGTTGGTGATGGTTTGTCCCATCTTATCCTTCTCATTTTGTCTTGGAAACCTTCTTTTTTGGACTTGTACATCACCCATTTCTTGTCCGTGTCAGGTATCGAAACATAGTGCCTGCCATCAGTGAACTCGGTGATGAATCCGTGGTCTTCGAACAATGGTTTGAGAAAAGAATCCCATTGTTTGGGATAGAGGTCTCCGTAGATGGTTCTGTTTGACTTCTTTATTCGGATGTTCCCACTTGAACCGAACCGTGGGTACCTCCCTGAACCGCTTTTGATATGTGGGAAAAGGACCTCATCTCTGGCGTTCACACCTCTCGTCCAGTGTGATGTTAGGAAGACATCCGTGGTTTTGTGGGTTCTTTCAGGGTTAGGGACGCGCCATTCTCGCATCAATTGCCGGTACCTCTTTCCACTACGATTATTTGAGGCTGAGACCTTCACCAAACCCCCGCCAACCTTGGTATCCTTTACTTGAGAGAGGTCATGAATGGCTGCCATTGCATTCAGGGGCTTTCTTTGTGTTGGGGCTGGGAAGTCACACGGCTTTGCCCCCTTTCTATGACCAATGAAGATGATTCGTTTTCTCTCCTGTGGGACCCCGAAATCCGACGCACAGAGAATTTTTTGATTGACGATGTATCCCCGAAATTTTTTCTTGATAACCTCAACAATTGGATCTTCATCGATTTGATAGGAGCTCATTCCGGATACATTTTCCATGATAAAATAATCTGGTTTGAATTCGAGGACATACCTCACAAATTCCTCAAACAACTTATTCCTTGGGTCATCAATAAAGCGGTGCCGCCACTCTCTTTTTTTATCCTCGTCTTTTTGTCCCTCATTCTCCTTTTTGATCAGATCGGAAATTTTTGACCTTCCAATTAAGGAAAAGCCGGGACAAGGCGGCCCTCCCGCTACTAAACTGATCTTCTCTCCTGGTTTCAGTACCTCTTTCTCCTCGAGGATTTTTCTGAGTGCTTTTGGTTTGAATTTCGTGATGTCTTCAATTTCTGTGTGGTTCCCGATGTTGTGCCTGTACGTTTCTCCAGCATCGGCATCCCTTTCCACTGCGGCAATGATGTTGAATCCGGCCCTGATAAGGCCTAAACTCAGACCTCCGGGTCCTGCGAACAAATCAATCGCCTTTGGACGCATGGTATCCTCTCACGGTTGGCTAGGTATTAGTTTGGCGGTGACCTTCACGAGGGATGAACATGTGATGGTATATATGCCGTCATTGAAGAGGGCCTGATGTGCGACCCTACCTTGTTTCTACACTGTGCTCAAAACTGCTTGGGCCTGCTGGCGGGCCATTGGAGGTGATACGCGACCGCCCCGATTTGACGTATTCAGTTGGGATTTTAGCACCGAAAAGGATTTCAGACGAGTTGAGTGGTTTGGAGGATGAACAAAACTCAACCGAGGAAGAAGGAGCGGTCGACGAGACAGGTGGAGACGAGAACATCGAGGCCCCTCCTGCCCCTTGGCTCGACCCGACGAGTAAACCGTCCTCATTTGGCATCAGTTTCAGTTGCTCAAGCATCAACTCACTCCCTCGTTTTGAAGTCTGCATCACCTACGCTAGGTATCAACTCGATGAAGAAACAAGGGAGTACACCCGTGTCCCACGAGGGGCCTACGTTTCACCGGAGATGATCGAATCATCCTTGGTAGCAAAAGGGAGAAGGCAATCCGCAACCCTGTGGTTTCAGTCCAAAGAACGTGATGATTATGCCGAGTTGATTCATTCATCGGAGGACAGGGCTGAGATTGGGCTCACGGTTCACATCCGCCAACTCAACAACGATTCAGGAATATGGACCATCACCCTCCTCTTGCATTCCGAGATAAAGCTGATGTTCGACGGATACAAACCCGAGCTTGAATCAGAATTGAACCTCCATCAGCCCGAACTTCGAGTAAATGTACTTTCTGAAACAACGCTCACTGAACCACCGCAGAGAAGCACCGGTTCCCGCGAGGACCAAATCGACGCTGAACTGTACAAAGGTCGGGGGCAACTTGCCAGAGGCCACATGACGTCAGCTATCTGGAAAGCGTTTGACCCGCAATCACTCTCCGACGAGGAGCGAGACATGCTTGTTCACGAACAAACGGATGGTTCGCTTGCCGAACTTGGACACCAGCCTCCATTTCAATGGATTGATGCAAACCACCCTGCTCTTGAACAGGTCAGTGAGAGGTTCGCACCCCCCGATGTTCGAACTGAATTCTTACCCATGCTCAACATCCCGGCTCCGGACATGAATCCAGACTGGGATCACGAAGCTGTGTACGATGCATCAGCACTTGCCGAGGCAAAAACGGCCGATGAAATCTGGGAAAGTCTTGCGCCATTGGTCGAAGGATACGAAGCATGGATTGAGGCCTCGTTTGACTCTGGAAACGCAATTCACGATGAGCTGAAGGCAGAAGCCTTAGATGCACTTACACGGATGCAACGCGGCGTAGCGTTCCTTCAGGACGACGAATTTGCACGGGCGGCGTTCAACACTGCGAATGAAGCACTGGCCAAGAACGCCGACTGGAGAAACGAAGACGAACCACTTCTGTGGAGAAAATTTCAACTCGCCTTTGCTCTTTCAACTCTCGAATCGGCTGTCAAAACAGACGCCCCAGACAGGGAAAAGCTTGACCTCCTTTGGGTCGCAACGGGCGGTGGTAAAACGGAGGCCTATCTCCTCATTGCTGCCTTCGTTTTGGTCTACCGTCGATTGGCGAACATCAACCAAGATGGCACTCCAGAATGGCAGGGCGTCAACATCTTGACTCGATACACCCTTCGACTTCTCACCATTCAGCAATTTCGACGGTCTCTGGGCATGATCACGGCTCTGGAATACATTCGAGTTGAGAGGAACAACGAAGGGCATCCACACCAACTTGGCCAGCAATCGTTCTCCATCGGCATGTGGGTCGGTGGTGGCGTCTCTCCGAACGAATTCGCCAACGGCGGACCTGTCCGGCTCGCCGAGCACATCAGTGAATTACGGCAAAGCATCACCACGGCGGCCCAGGGCCAATACCTTGATGTTTCTCGAGAATTCAAAGCCGTGGAAGTCCTCACGGGTGGTCATGCACTCTCGGTAACCCGAGCAAAGAAAGCGAGTGAACCTGCACAACTCATTAACTGTCCGTGTTGCTATTCTTGGTTGAGTTTCCCGCGAGGCAGCGAAGATTACCAGCCCTCCAAACATGCCACGGTCAACTGGGTGGTTGAAACCACAGCGGATCCGGAAGAAGTCGTTGAATGGTTAATCGAGCAACCCAACAACGCCGTCGTGGACGGCACGGCGACCATCCACGACGGGCAATTTGCCACGCTAACCTTGGAATTGACCCATGCTGATGGCATTTCAGAGGCCACCATTGAATCAATTGCTTCAGAAGTAAGGCAGGGGATCTCAGCGTGGGGCGAATCGTTTGAATTCATGGCGGCACGACCGAGCCGGCCGGGTTATTTTCTGAGGTACACCCTTGGCCCAAACGGCCGGCGTAGGTACTATGATTTTGAAATCCGGTGCCCCTCACCAATTTGCAAGTTAAACAACATCCAATGGTCTGCCTCCCTCCCCTCTGGGTCCGCCGTCAACCGGTCGATTCAACGTGAGGCATCGGAGTCAATCACATCTTGTCCGGTTGAGGTTTTGCCAGAATGGTGCGTCAGAACCAGTGCACCAAATGTTGCTCGAGGCATCCCGATTCCAGCCTACACATGCGACTATCAAGTGTATGGAAAGTTACCCAGTATGTTGATTACGACCGTGGACAAATTCGCCCGGATGCCCTTTGAGCCAAAATCAGGTCAGCTGTTTGGGAATGTCACGCATCACCACGAAACCCAAGGCTTCATGCGTGAAAATTCTGGAGGCGACGGCCAGATTGGACGCCGACGTGCACGGACCTGCCCAGTACCAAACGGTTTGCCATCTCCAGAATTGGTCATTCAGGATGAGTTGCACTTAATTGAAGGACCGTTAGGCTCAATGGTTGGCTTTTACGAAACCGTGGTTGAAGCGTTGATGAGGGAAGGAAGAGGGCAGCAGGCACCAAAATACATCGCCTCCACAGCTACCATCAGGGCTGCACAAGGGCAAGTGAAATCGTTGTTTGGTAGAGACATGCACCTTTTCCCACCAAAAGGACCGACATGGAAAGACCGTGGTCTGATTTGTGAGGTTGATGGTGAAGCCCCCTCAAGCAAGGGAAATAAACCGGGACGGCTCTACCTTGGGTTTTGTCCAATTGGCATCAGCGGTTTGGGCGTCCAGCGCGATGTGTTTGCATCGCTTCTTCATCATGGTCATGCACTGGAAGGCGACCGATATTGGAGCTTGGTTGGGTACTACAACGCCGTCAAGGAATTGGCAGCCGGCCGTGCACTGGTTGAGCAAGACGTTGAAGGTGCGCTGAACAGAATGGCCCTCGAAGGGGGTAACGAGCCAAGAAACCTGGCTTTGGTCGAGTTGTCAGGCCGAATGGACTCCTCGGAATTACCCATTTTGCTCAATCAACTGGAAGATGCCACACGGGGCGATGCTGGTTGTGTTGATGTGCTTCTCACAACCTCAATGTTTGGCACCGGCGTTGACATCACCCGACTCAATGTCATGTTCGTTGGTGGCCAACCAAAAACCACCGCTCAGTACATCCAAGCCACGGGCCGCGTTGGTCGCAAACATGGCGCGCTGGTGGGCGTCTACTTGCGCGGGGCACGACCTCGTGACTTGGACCACTACGAGCGGTTCCTTTCCTACCACCTGCAGATTCACCGTTATGTCGAGCCCGTTACCGTGCGACCGTATTCCATGGCCGTCTTGGAACGAGCTGGCGGCCCGCTTTCGGTGGCTTGGTTGAGAAATTCAAGAATGGCAACCACACATCCGTGGGCGAGTAATGATGCTGCAAGCCAACACGTGGAGGGCCAACCTCGCCCCACTGAATTTGATCAGTTCCAACAATTGATCCAACAGCGCAACCATGTACAACCGCCTGAGCGACGCATCGACCCGGCGCCCCCAAACGCCATCGAATCCCTCCTCGACCAAGGCTGGGGGGCATGGGGACAGATTACTCAAGCCGCCATGAATGATGATGAGGCGGACATGCAGTGGAAAAACCATCACACCACGCAAATAGGCGGTAATCCGCCACCAAACACCACCTACGTCGTTCTTGGGGATGAACGACATGTGAAACATCCCGATCGGCACCAAGCAGCCTACTCTCCAAGTTACGCCGCTCCAAACTCACTCAGGACCGTCGATTCCACAACGGGTGTAGAAGTCAGGAGGAACGATTAACATGGTATCTCAAGAAATGCGGTCCACACAATTGTTGTTCAACCACGGACCAGGTTCAATCTTGGAAACCGTCAACGGCCCGGTGGTTGTACAAAAGTGGTCGAGTTTCCTTCAACAGATGCCTCTTCAAGCCCATAATTTTCCTCAAGCCTTTGAAATCCGAGAGTTGCGACTGTCGGACCAACTCTACGCCCCCAACGGCCAAGCACACCTTCACCGGATTCCTTCAAACGCCGAAGTCGGCATTCCAGCCGATCGATACCTCTTGCGCACCCACCGTTTTCCTGACTGGCTTATTTGCAATCGTTCAGCAACCCATGGCGGCCATGCTATGCTCTTCAACCACGGGACCGTCGCCGGGCAAAACACGGCGTGCCCGACGTGCGGAGAACAAGGTGCCCCCCTTCGATTCGTTACCTACTGTACAAACGGCCACCTCGACGATGTTGATTGGAGGTACCACGTTTGCGGCCCAGACTATTCAAATCAATGTGCAACCTCATCTTACCAGTGGCATGAACGCAACGCCAGCATGGCGGGCGTTGACATTGTCTGCAACCATTGCCGTTCCCGCAAAAATCTCGCCGAAATTGCCAGAAACATCGGAAGGTGTTCCGGAAGGCATCCTGAAGAGCTCTTTGGTCAACACAACCAACGGCCCAGAAATTGTACCGCGCCGGTAAAAATTACACAACGTCAATCTTCCGTGTTGTGGCAGAGTCAGACTTCTCGCGTCATTACGGTTCCAACAGAGGACCCAATGACAAAATACATCGAAAAATTGTTCTTGAATCCGCTTCGGAACAACGCACCGTTTGATTCATTCCTGATCTTCCCCGGCGAGGACGACCTCACGAAATTTATGGCTTGGCTTGAGAATTACCGATACAGCGTTCCTCCACATCAGCAGCCCGATTTTCATCGATTCCGAAATCGGATCGAGGAAGGAGATGGATTCGATGAATTCCGCTCAACGTGGGAGGCCCTCGTCTCGGGAAGGAATCAACATGCCATCATCGAATCCTATCGAAGAGAGATGAAGGGGCTTGTTGAATCTGAACGCCCCTGCGAGCTACCAAACAGTCAGCGCGGCTATGATTTTGTGTTGAGAGGGGACCACCAGAGTGGAGATTTTGGACGCCTGCGGATGAAGGTGGAGCCCATCGAACGGTTGAGGACGGTGACAGCACTCACCGGATTCTCAAGAGGAGCCATCGGAGACCTCAACAACCAAACTCCACCAAGAACCGTGCCGCTCCACTACTCCGACCAAGGTGGAACGGACTGGTACGCTGCTGCAGAAGCATTCGGCGAAGGCCTCCTCATCACTTTTGATGGTGAGCAGTCCAACTTTGATGACGGTCAACGCTGGAAAACATGGGAGGCCCACCACCAAACAATGGTCGATGATGCCATCGGCGCCAGGCAACAACCTGTCCCATGGGTGTTGTTCAGATCGACAGCTAAAGCCCTCGCTCTGGACGAGGAGTGGGTGCCAGACGCTGAAGTAGCAGGAGAATATTTCGCAGAAGCACACCCTCTGTTTGTTTGGTGGCACACGTTCGCCCATCACTTTATCCGGGCCGTTCAGGCCGAGACGGGTTATTCTTCATCCGCAATCTCGGAGCGAATTTATACATCCCCCGTCAACGGTACGTGGAAGGGTGCGATTCTGTTGTATGTTACCGAAGGAGGTATGGACGGCACGCTGGGAGGACTCACATCCCTCTACACCCATTTCCAGACCTTCCTCGATCGCATGCTCGAAGAAGCCGAGGTGTGTTCGATGGATCCATTGTGCGAAGAGGCTCCCAATCGAATGATGAGCGACCTCGGATGTTACGCCTGCACCTTCAATCCAGAGACTTCTTGCGAACACAGAAACATGTTTTTGGACCGTTTGCTCATGCTCGAGGTTGCAGGAGAATGAGGTGGCCATTTTGGACAGAGGTAGAATTGACGAAGTATACGTCCTGATGGGCCCTTCATCGCTTTCCTCTCAATTGCCCGGCACCCACACCATGCGGCAAAACATCCTCGATACCATCGACCGAGCGCAGGATCATCTGTTGATTGTGGGGTACATGCTCAATTCAGAGGAGGTGTTCCAGCGCGTGGTCTCAAAATGCAGCACGGTTCGAGTCCAAGTACACTTGGACCGACGTCAAACAAGGGGAGATGAGAATGCATCAAGGATGGCAAGTGATCTTACCAAAGCCGGGGCTGAAGTGAAACTACATGATGCCTTTGAGGGGTCAATGCATGCCAAGGTTATCGTAGCCGACGATCACGAGGCCATCGTGGGTTCTGCGAACTTTACCCACAGCGGCTCAAATCGAAACTTGGAAGTGGGAATTCGCCTGCGTGGCCCCTCTGTCGCCGTCCTCAGGAACGCCATGCGAACGATGTTCGAACAAATGGGGAGATGATTATGTTTCGTTCGCTCAATGGGGCACCGGTTCGTTCGTTCGGTTTGGATGGAGACGGGTTGCACCGTGTCGGTGGGCAATGGGTGGAAACCCAAGCCATGAACGAACATCAGGATATGTGGATTCGGTCGGTGAGCGCTGCCCTTCACGCCTTGCCACGTTGGCCGCTGGCGGACGGTATTGATCGGTCAATGTTCACCCCTGATTCACACCAACTGGCGGTGGTGGATAAACTCGCAACCACTTGGATGCAATGTGTCGATGGAATCTCTCCTCACCCACGAACCCGAGTGGTGGTGGCCGATGAAGGAGGCATCGGGAAAACATTGTCTGTTTCAATTGCAGTCCGATGGATTACCCTGAGGCCCGATGCGAGTGGCCCGGTGTTGGTGTTGGTGCCCCCACTGCTCACAGAGCATTGGGGCCGACACCTTCGGGCGGTGTTCTCAGATGACCCGGACCGAGTACGGGTGTTGTCAAGCGCCCGGTTTTTTGACGCGTCCCTGCATCGCGACGACATCGTTGTGATGTCAAAATTCTCATGGATTCATCACATGCAGAACGGTCAAATCGAATACCCGACGCCACTATGTGTTGTCATAGACGAAGCCCACCAGGGCAGGACCGGCATGGGGTTCCAAGAAATCGATTCCGAGCTGTTTCATGAAGACGGGCAGGGAGAAATGTTCGACCACGAAGAGATTAATTCGACCAAGAAACACGCCGAAGTGCTCCAGAAAACGTGTGTGAAATCAGCCTATGCAGTCGCCGTGACCGCCACACCCATCAACACCGATATGAAGGAATTGAATTACATTCTGAACAACATCGGGTCGGAAAGTGCATGCTATCTCGGTCATGAAGGGAACCAAGATGTTCCAGAAGCATGGTTTGAGGCCCTCGGAACCATCAAGGCGTGGTCAAGAAATGCTGAAGATGGCCAGCAGCGCTGTCCAGCGCCCTTGATTAACGCCTTGATTGCCTGCTTTGATGAGCATTCTTTTCCACCGCAGTGGGCCATGCTCTCACAACACGACATTGCCCATGTAAGAGGCTGGCTGGCGGAGCAAACCGGGCCTGAATCCGTGTTGACACCGTCGCTGACGGCTACGATGGTTCGGGAATTTCACCCCTATGGACGTCATTTGAGCATGATTTTACGGAGCGATCTAGCACATGAGGTGCTTGCGTCAAATCATTTTCGAGCGAGAACCGAGCGACGTATCGACCTCACGTACGACGAAAACATGCGTTACTTCATGCACAACTTGCTCAGAAACGGTTCGCAGGTTGCCATGGGCGAGAACCTTGCAGGACCCGCTCGCCTTGTAACCTCCTACCACATGAATCCTGAACACCGGTTGGAGGACGGAACACATCGGTATTCAGGGATGTGGGAATTTGATGGCGATGAAGGTCTTGACTGGAAAAGATGCAGCGAATATGCAGACCCACGAGTCCGTATGGTGCTCGAGCAAATTGAGCATGATCTGGAATTGACACAGGTAGAAGGGGTGTTGACCCACCAGCGCGGTTGTGTGATTTTCACCGAATTCAGAGGGACCATTTACTGGTTGAACCAAGTGTTCAGGCATCAACAACAACATATCGGAGACGTATCAGTCGTGTCGTTTCAATTAACGGGCGATACCAACATTCACGAAGCGCGAAACATCCTGGATGAGTGTCGAAGAAAGGCAGGGAACAAGCGATTCTATCCCGTCCTGATCTGCACGCCTGCGGGCGAGGTTGGACTCGACATGGAATGGGCGACAACCCTTGTACACTGGGATTTGAATCCCAACCCCCAGCGGCTGGAACAGCGAACATGGCGCTTAGACCGCCGCATCAGCAGCGAACAAACCTGTCCGAGCTACACTGTTCTTTTCCCGATGCTGGAGGAGGTCCCGCACTACTCCGCCCTCGAGCAACGCATTCTCGATCGTTATGATCTGGCAAACCGGAACCTCTTCACGCCAACGCGGCCTTACATCCCAGAAAATGCCAACCTCTCGGTCAATCTTTCGGGATCAGGTTCCAAACATGGATTTGAGCTGCTTAATGATGAAGCCAAGGAACTGAACCGATTCTTACACCGAGAAACCTCGGGAGGTTGGCCCGGGCCACAACTTCGGCAATCAGAACAATTGCGGCTGTGCGCCCTGTTTGATCTGGTTCAGTTCAGCCATGCAGAGAATTCATTCTTGGAGGAGGGCAAGTCCGGTCCCTACGAGGGGTGGTCTGGGCACTTGGAGGCGGGCGACCTCCGCATCGCCTTGGTCAGGGACCTTGAGACCCTTCTCCCTGCACTCTCGAGAAGCCTATCACCTCAAATCCCGTACCGTAGCGAAGCTGTTCCTTTGATGAATCATTGGGAGCCAACCAATTCAGAGGGCATCCGGCTTCCGAACGTTGTCACCACCCCTCGCAAGTTGTTCCGAGGCGTGTCATGGACGGCTCCGTGCGCGCAGTGCCCCATGATACACCTCGAAGTGGAAGGGCACCAAGGCACCTACTTACTGGCCATTAACGGAGACATGGCCAAGCGAGACATTCCGCTCTCACCCCAACACCACGACAGAGGTCTGCGCGTGTTAAACGAGGAGGGGGAAATCGTTGGAGGATTCGCCAATGCGGAAGAAGCGTGGGCATTCACCTATCGTCTGCTTTCAGAACTGGTGCGAGGGCAACCGAGTGAATGGATTCAAACACCCGCCATCCCCGATGAGGTCGATGCCGTTGGACAAGAACAAGCCGAAGCAAGGCAAGCTGCATTGCAACGCCGCCAAGAGGAGCAACAACGCCATCTTGAACGACTGGAAGCGAAGTTGGAATCCATGGATGAGGATGATGTCCGCAAATCAAGGTTTGAAACAGCGTGTATGCAGGTTGAAATCGCGCTGAGGGATAGGGAAATTCAAATCAGTGAACTTCTTCAAGCGAACCATCGCCTAACTGTGATAGGTAAATTCAGACTGGGTTGATCATATGGTTGTCGATATCAACGATTTTGAATTATTTGCCGAAGACCACGGATGGGACCGAGAAATCGCTCATCTGTACTTTGAAGCCTTTTCAGTTCAGGATGCCGATGACCCTGCTCAAGTGTGGCAAAGACTGAGGTCATCAAACAGAGAATTTGAATTGGCGTCCTTCGGTCTTGGCTGGGAAGTGAGCAATGCGGAGCGTTCAACGGCTTATCCTGTTCGAAACACAATTCGAAGGTTGGTCTCAAGGCAACAAACCAGTGCGGCTTTCCCCCTCACACAATATCTTCGTGAATTGATGCAAAACGCAATCGACGTATCAGTCGACGGGCAAATGCTCGCAATATCGTTCAGTGTCGCTGAAAACCAGATGACATTTGAGCACAATGGCAGATCCTTTCTAGGGCCGAGTCAGTCGAGTCGCTTAGGTGAAATGGGAGCACTTTTGCCTGTTGGTGAAACAACAAAACGGGGTAATTTTCATTCAGTTGGTAAATTTGGCATAGGCTTCAAAGGCTGGATGTTGTTTTTCGACACAATCAAACACCAACATTCCGACGGGACAAGGTCCGTTGGTATTCAATACAGCCTTCCATCCGATCAACTTCGTGATGTGACCATACATGGCCCAGAAGAGATGGAGAACCCCGACCAGATTCGAAAAACGAAATTCGTGTTCAGTGATGTCAGGGATGGAAGAACTGAGGACCTTTCGGGCCTCACCGCAGAATCAATCTTGACAGAATGGCTGCCAATGATTCGATTTGTTGACAAAAATATATCGATCAGTCTCAACATTCACGGTGTTGAACGAGAAATCAGCCATAGTGCTGAAGAACTTGAGCCGATGAATGACGAAAATTTTCGAATTCTTCAATTTCAAACCCCTATACAACAACCACTGCTGTTCAAATGCATGTACGAGGAGGGTGACTGTTCCCCTAATAATTTGTTTTCAGCGCCGCATGGCTTTGACGTGTCAGACAACCTACCAGACTGCCCTGAATGTGGAGACGCACAGGATGTTGTGAGGTTGGAGCCAGAAAATGAGTTTCTAATCGAGAAAACCATTGCCATCCAGGGTCGCGTCCAACCGCAGGATGAGATCACGGAATGCGTGCAACAATATATTCGAGAAGAATCTCGGCAATTTGAATCAGAAAACGAAGCAAACAACCCATGGGGGAGTGTGACCCCAACGAACTGGTACAGTCAGGTGAAAATGCATTTCGGGATACAGGTAAATCAACAATCAGACTTGCCCAAACCATGGCTCTTTTCCCTTGCAGAAATCACTTCCTCAACGGGATGGATTCACGGCGACATGGAGACTTTACACGAGAAAACACCATGGTGCCTTGATGGTCCTTTTTTCTTGGATCCTGATCGAGAACATCTCGACCATGAAACTCAACTCTCAAGGTCTGCCAACAGACTGCTGATGAAGCAATTTCTGACTCGCTTTGTTGGGAGGCTTGCTCGTTACCTACACAACAACGAAGATCTGGAATCAATTCCGTTAAACTCACCATTTGACAGAATGATTAACACGCATGTAGAACAAGGGTTGGACACGTGGTTTTCATCTCTGATTCAAAACGCAAATGAGGACGGAGAAGACCAAAAACTCATCACGTATTCAGAACTTTTCGGTGGCTTCGCCATTTTCCAGAATTCAGTCTCTGAGCAAATTAACCCGAACGTCGCACGGAGAATCCCAGAAGCATGGCACTTGCCGGGTGGAAGACCTGTTTTCGAGTGGTTAAGCGAAGTTGGAGATTTGACGCATTGGCCAGATATTCCAGCCCACATCACGGAGCAAGTTGACATATTGAACACTGATTTAGCCCCACTGCTTTACACGTTACCTGAGTTTACAAATGCCGAATTTTACCAGAGAATGGTTGAATGTAACTTGTGGGAACGATTGTCCAATGAACACCAAGATTTGTTGAATTGTGATTGGATTCGACTGCCTTTGCCAGAAGGAACTCTAGCAATTGTTGGGGCAACACAAGGTTGGCCCGCACCACTCAATTTACTCATCAATGAAATGAAAAACGAGGGTGTGTTGTTCACCGATGATGTAAGTGTCATTAACAACTATTCAGCAAATGATGTGGCCGGCCGTTGGACGGTAGCCCGCGGCCTCCCCACACTCAGAATACCAACTGAGGCTGAAGATTCGTGGTGGTACAACCAACTAATCGCAAAATCAATTGAAATCGGTATTCAAGCACCTCCATCCTTTTTCGATGAAATACAAGCATACCTTGAGGACGAAACGGCAGATTTTTTCTTAGGGGATATCATGCATTTCCCAAGCGGAGCCAATACATCCCCGGCCATTCACGGACGAGCGCTTGTTCCATTCAGTCATCCAGGACGTTCAAAGCAAGAACAGACATATGCACTAAGGTTTGGTTCCTCATATACTTTCAGAACAGGTGGAACTGGAGGAGCATTATGGCGAAATTTCCCCGATGAAAACCTCGAGAAAGTAGTGGACACAAAACAAATGATGTTCCAAGTGGGGACAACACACCATGGCACATTCAATAACGAACCAATGATCCTCATCGGCTATCCTATCAACCCATTTGCCATCATTGAACTGTACATCTCTCTCTTGGGGGTGCCGGAGCATTCCACTATGAGAGGAGGCTTTTTGATAGTAAATCCACAAGTCAACCAAGATAATTTAACCCGATTGCGCCAACAGAACTGGACAAAATTACCAACGATTTCCTTTTCGGTTGATCCACTCAAATACAAGTTTGTCTGGGGAGAGGGATTAGATTACAAGGGGAATGAAGAGTATGGGAATGATTCTTGGAATCATAAATGGGAAGAGAATGTCCATCGAAATGTAAAACACCATGAAAATAATCAGTTTTATGGGAGATTTATGAGATTAAGGCACCATGCATCTCGGAGTAAAGAATTTATTGTAAGAAGGCTACCAATGGATCAGATTTACGGCCATCCTGAGTTCACAGACTCATTTCATGAAAACACACCCCGTATCTCCATCATCTTGCAACTCAACAAAGCTCGTTTCTCAAGAAATCCCGCCGCACTCCGTTATGTGAAAATGTACAGAGGTGGCAGAAATAGCTCATATTCGCTTATTGTAGCAAACATCATGACGCCGGCCCAAGCGAATTTAAACGAAGGAATGAGGCGAAATCTAAGAGTGCTCGATCTGGAACAATTTTCTGTTTTCACAGAAGCAAATCTCGCTGGTTTTACACTTCCGATAGCCCTCGAAAATCCTCCTTGGTTGTTATCCTTGGACACTCTAGATGGTTTTATTGATGAGTTTGAGCTTTTTGAAGAAATCCTCAATGATCTCGATGATGTAGCGCTCATCTCGCCCAGCGACATCTGCGGCATCACACCTGAAACCATAGAAGATTCTACGGATGGTTTAGCAAGGGGGCTACGCGGGCTGTTTGATGCCGTTTTAATCGAAAATGGATTGATCGAGGACATCATCGTCCCCATTGCGATTTTGTTTCAAAAAATTGAGGCTTTCCGAGGGGATACAGCAAGCGAGGCCTTTTTCCAGAAGCATGAAACTGCCATATCGGTAAATCATGTACCCCACTTATTATCATTGGTTCAAGCTGCAATCAATGCAAATCACGGCGATGATGCTGCAGAAGCATTGATTCAATTCCAAACCGCGCTCCAGAATTACACTGGAAGGACATGGGACGATCTCCTTGCTCGGTGGGATTCCAGCTTAAATGCACAAGAACAGTGGGAACTTTTTGTTGAATTTGGTGGCCTTCCAAACCCAGCACCTGTTTACGGCCTAGATGTTCAACGACAGGTATTCACGAAACGTCCTACTCAGGCAAGGCGCAACGATACATTTGTTTACGTTTCAATTAAAGATGCAAGAGACTTGTTTCATATTTATGGTCAAGATGCAAGATATGACGCTAACAGATGGATATTAAACGATTCGAGGAGATTGTATCTGGTTGACGAACGGATGAAGCAGATGCTTCCTGCTACGCCAGTTCATGTCCCGCACAACATTTCGCTGCCTCAATTTACGGAAATTTGTTCGAGGTTGAATTTGGACCCACGATGGTCTTTCGTTCAAGCTCTCATTGCCATGCAATACGCAAAAACACATCAAGTTGATATCACTGAACCCAACGATTTGATCAGGCTCTTCCCAAATGTGGAAAGTGTTGAGAGATCACACCCTTGTTCCATATTCGGACATACTCATATCCAAGTTGGTCAGTTTGGTTGGAACATTGAACCCGGCGGATCAAACGGTGGTTTGGTGCTTCAAACTGCCATTCCGCCCGCAGGAAGCAAAGGAACGCTTCGTTCATTCCTCAATCGACTAGGAATAAGAATGAACCTATTGAGCAACTCATCATTCACCACGAGCGCTGGATTAATATCTTTGAGCGCTGCGTTCAACCTCGAAACTGACCTCTTACGGAGCGTATATGATATCATTTGTAGAGATGAAGGGTTGAATGGCCAAGAAGTATTGAATCCTTGGGGCTTTGGTGAACAAGGAAATGAAGAAGGGAGAAGATGGGAAGAGGCATACCAAGTTCCCCCGCAGTGGGAAGGAGATATGGTATTAACACACCTTGTAGATGGGGCTCGTGAAGTCCTCGAACGTTACAAAGCAGCCCTTAGCGTTCTACTTCAAAGGCGTGACCTCGGACCAGCTGATCGGAGCGAAAATTCCGACCAATTGAAGTTGAGGCAATTCGGGTCAATTCGAGATGTCCTGAAAAGAAGCCTTTACACCAACACTTCAAGCATGGTTTGCGATGAACCAATTCTCTACATTCCAGACGAGGGCGTTCCCACTATGGGGAACGCACAGCGATATCTTCACTCAGCAAGACGAAGTTTACTTATCGAAAACGCAGGGCTTCGATACTATCTTGGAAATCAACTCTTCCTGAGCCAGTACATGCGCCATCGAGCCACGATGACGACGGATGCCTTCGGATTGAGAGAACGACCGGAGAATACTATTCAAACCTCAATTCATAGATTGTTGCACGACCAGGAAACCTGGGGTGACGAGGAAACCGTTGTTCTGCGAGACGTCATGCAAGCAGGGGACGGGAACCACCTCTCGTTGAGAGTCCACAAATATCATGCGATTTGCATGTGTGCGTTGGACGACGCCCTTGATGAAATTGAAGCGGAGTGATGGACATGAGCAGGTTTTCAGAGGAATACGCAAACCAACTTGAACGAATGCACGGTAACGCTCAGGCCGCCATCTACCATGTTTTTGAGGAGTTGCTCACCGACAGAGGATTGGTCTCCGAGCCGGAGTTTTTCTTACCTCCCAACGAGTTTGACATTGTCGGTGGCGTAGCAGACACTCGTCGAGGCGAATTTGCTCTCATCGCAGCTGTGGATGCTGTAGAAGGGGCGATGTTGGATTTTGATACGATTGAAGCCGCCAACGAAAAGGCGTTTCGATTTCTTGAAGGGTGTACCTCGTACTCACCAACGCCATCCAACAACCTTGACGTTCTCCACGACGCCTTCGTTCGTGCTTCAGCATCCGTTGACCTGGTGCCGAATACCACACTCATTTTGTTGACACCCGGACGAGTTGGTGGCTCCAGCAAGGAACAGGCCAGAACGATGGAATTGCGCACTGAAATCATGGATTTGGATGAATTCCTCCAAGTATCCGAACACTCGTTGTTGAACATCATGTTCTCAGAACTTGGACAACCGCCCCAGGTGATTCACGCTCGCAACGATGCAGACGATCATGAAGTGTTCATGGGCGTGGTTTCAGGCATCACTTTGGCGAAGTTGTACGAACGGTTCGGCATCCCACTCTTGGATGGAAACGTTCGCCACTTTTTAGGCCAAGTCGGACCAAACAGAGGCATTGCTGAGACCCTCGAAGAAAGTCCTGAGCATTTTTGCTCCTACAACAACGGCATCACCATGGTGGCCGAAGAAGCAACGATTTCAGGAAACTCAATTGTGTCTGCATCAGGTGCCTCCATCGTGAACGGTGGACAAACCACCGTGTCGATTTTCAATGCTCATAGAAAAGGCGTTGATCTGACCAAAGTGTCCGTGCCGATCAAATTCATTCATTTGACGGTCAGCCATCCCGTTGGCAAGAAGAATCTCTTGGAAGCCATCAGTCGCTTTTCAAACACGCAAAGCAAGGTGAACGACGCCGACCGGATGGTCAACATGGCACCGCACCCTGAACTACAGGAAGTTTCTCAAAAAGAAAGGGTGTTCTCTGGGGGAAATGGATGGTACTACGAGCGGCGGCGCGGCGAAATCCGCACAAAAGAACTCACCATGGGCAAAAATCAGTTTCGTGCATGGAGCCAACAATTCAGGCCTGAACATGTGATCAGTGCTTCAGAAATCGGAATCGCATGGAACGCATGGTGGGGTACACCCCACAACGGTGCAAGTGGGAAAAACAAGGGATTCCTGCATTACCACAACGAACTCACCATGCGGCTGGCCCGTCGCTCTTGGGATGCCGAAGTGCATCACAAAAAGACCATTGGACTTGCCAAATTGTACTACTTCGGCAAGGACTACATGGCCAACGAGTTCTCTGGTCTGCGATCAGCAACCTTGCCTCATGTTTTGGGCTGGCTTTCTCATCTCATGGACAACCAGTTCGATCTGATTGCACTCTGGCAGCAGGAAGAGTTGCCAGATGTGGTCAAAGAAGCGTTCCGGGTCTTGGCTGGTCCGGTTGACCGAACCATCCGTAACTTCCAGGATGATGATCAGAAGCAGTGGGCTAAGTCGGCAAACTGCACCGAGGCTATACGTGCTTTACCCGTGCCTGATGAATTCCCGAAGAATCAGTTGCCTAGGATGAGCACGGGGCAGGATGTCCAGGGCGACCCTGCTGAGTTCTTGATGGGCATTGGGGCAACCAAACTTTGGGTTATGTACCGATGGGGCAAGGACAACCAAGTTATCAACCTCAATCGAGGCATGATTACCGGGATTCTCACTCGAACCATCAGTAGAAACCGCCGACCGAGTCCAAATCAAGCCAACGTCATCCTGACGATTTGGCACAGTTGCATCGCCAACGGCTTCGATCCGGACAGAGAGTATCCTGAATATTCCCGCTAGTTATCAATACCTTACCAATCAAGCATGGTATTGCTCAAGTTCAATGCTTGAATCGTCGCATGGACAACTTGCGCTTGCGTTCAGGCGGCGTCAGCTTGAGGTTGATTTCATTCTTTGGCGACGGCAAAACCACCTCAACTTCGTCGACCTTATCCTCACCATCAGTGTTGATGTAATCCTCGACTTCTTGCTCAAAATCGTACAGTTCCTTGATGATCTTCGACCAGCGCAGGCATCGCTTCAGCACCCCTGCTTGACCTGCAAGCAAGCGAACAAGCACCCCCTTACCTGATTTCGGCTTCTCGACCTTCGTCTTTCAACCCGGATGAACACCTTGCCGTCATCGCTCAAGATGGCCGAATCGTCCGGGGCCAAGTAGCCCCAGGCGTTGCGTGTCGAGTTGATGCCTCGCAGGTCCAAACGGTCCCAGCTGGGTTCGGGCGGTGAAGGTCCAACCACACGCTTGCCCATCACATCCACCCCCAGTCCTTGTCGGACTTCTTGTGGTTGCAGGGCTTGCAGCCGAGGCAAATGTTGAGCGGATCCTTCGACGAGCCACCTTTGGACCAAGCCTTGCGGTGGTCGAACTCGAGAATCTTGATGTTGCTTTCACCGCAGTACACACAGCGCCCCTTGTCTCGCAACACGACGTGGATTTTCACCCACTGGGGAATGTAGCGGTTGTCGCGAACACCGATACCGGTGGCCTTCTTCTTCGTCGTACGCTTCTTAGTTGGTTCAAGCGAACGCCATCTGAGATCGTGCTGTTGCTTCAAGCCCATCATGGCACGGTCCATGTTCTCCATCAGACCGTGTACGCTCGGGTCGGAGAACTCCCACCACCACTGTTCCTTGGCATTGTAGCGAGGCTTGGTCTTCGCTCCCTTCGCACGAACATCGTCAGCGGTTGCGGCATGGCAGGTCACCCAAAGGTGACCACGGTAGAGCCAGATGGGAAACAAACCGTTGCTCATCGTCGCCATGCCGACCTTTTGGGGCAGGCGCATCGACTGTGCCAACCACCACTGCCACGAGAACAAGACGCCCCCCCAGACTTGCCATCCATAAACGGTCAGGGAAGCGATGCCAAAGCTGGAGGTGAGCGCCCATTGCTTGAGCGCTAAGCGGCGCAGGTACGGCTTGTTGGCCGCCATCACAGACCACCTCCGTAGCGGGTGTTGTTCCACGCAGCAAGGCGTTCGGCCACTTGGAAGCCGAGGATGAAACAACGAATGCGCTCCGCGTTGCGGTTGGCGAGTTCAAATCTCGGCACGTCCACCAGAAATGATTCAAAGGAGTTCTGTTGGGCCGTGCACCGCAAAGAACATCAGTTCCAAACAATCTCTATGCTGGCTCGGCACGGCACGTCCACCATTTGAC